>Ga0066639_10002133_pt1 | contig 17402 bp, 16 predicted proteins | sample CryGeyCG2114_010_2_FD_59504 | JGI IMG/M metagenome (GOLD analysis project Ga0066639, IMG submission 59504) | Groundwater microbial communities from aquifer - Crystal Geyser CG10_big_fil_rev_8/21/14_0.10 | ecosystem: Environmental > Aquatic > Deep subsurface > Groundwater | place: USA: Utah...
AGATTGAGGAAATAATGTTGTGTTTTAATGCATTAATAGAAGTCGGAATCCGTCAGTTTGAACGTGAATATAAAGTAGAAGTTAATATAAATAAGTCTAAGAAAAAAAGTTAGAATAGAATATAATGAAATTATGATCAAGAAAGCTTACGCTTACCTACGAGTCAGTTCTGAAGAGCAAGTCACAAATTTCAGCTTGGATAATCAGCATGATTATTGTAAGCGTGAAGCTGAGAGACAAGGTTATGACTTGGTAAAGATCTACCGTGAAGAAGGCGTAAGCGCAAAAACATTAAATAGGCCTGAATTACTAACACTTCTCGAAGATTGTAGAAAAAATCAAAAGGAAATATCCACAGTATTTATATATAAGTTTGACCGTATCTCAAGAGAGACCTACGACTTTTTAGCAATTAAGAAAAAGCTTGCCCAATACGGAATACGAATCATCTCAGTTACTGAACCTACTGAAAATAATCCCACAGGTGAATTCTTAGAAACACTCCTTGCCGCAAGCGCAAAATTGGATAATGCCACTAAAAGTCTTCGTTCTCTTGATGGAATGCGTAACCGGTTAGAATCAGGCCTAGCCAACGGTAAGGCAACAGTTGGTTATCTAAATGTTAATAAGCTCATCGAACCAGACGAAGAACAATTTGAGCTTGTAATGAAGTCGTGGGAGGAGATGGACAGGGGAATCTATACTCTGGAAACAATCATTCCCGTTATGCAGAAATTAGGAGTAAAAATCAAATACGGCGGTCGTCAAATTCCAATTACTCGAAGCCAACAAACTCAAAGAATCTTTCGGAACAAATTTTACGCAGGGTATGTTGTGGGTGAAAAGTTTGGGATAGATATGAAAGGTAAGCACAAGCCAATGATCGGTGAAGATTTATTTTATAGAGTTCAAGCGATTTTAGATGGTCGCTCTCGAACAGCAGGACTTAAGTATCAACGATACAATCCTGAATTTCCCTTAAGAGGTCATGTAATCTGCGCCACATGTCGCAAATTAATGACAGGTGCAAATACTAGAAAGAAAAGAGGCGACTACCCTTATTACTACTGCGGAAATAAAAACGGAGTCAGTAAAGAGAAATTACATTACAGCCCGTCAAAACCAAAAGACGATTTTGAAAAAGAGTTCTTATTGCTTGTAAGACGAGTCCAACCCAAAAAAGAGTTTATCGGTTTGTTCACTGAGATGTTAAAAGAAAAATGGGAAAGTAGATATGCACACTTAGCGAATAAGCAAAAAGATATTAATAAGGACATCGAGGCATTATATGAAACTAGAAAAAGGTTAGGTCAAAAACATTTACAGGGAATTTATTCCGACGAAGTTTTCCAAGAACAACTACACCTTATTGAGGATGAAATTTTAGTAAAGAAGACTATAAAGAGTGAAGCAAAGCTACAAGAGATCGATATTGATATTCTTGTTAACTTTATGAATAACTTCCTTTGGAATCTAGATAAAGCATGGAAAATAGGCACATTAGAAGAACAAAAAATGCTTACCAGTTCGATATTCCCTAAAAATGTGACTTACCATTACCCAGGATTTCGAACCGCTCAATTAGGCCGATCTTACAAGCTAATCAAGCAATATGAGGGTACTAGACCCTCGTTATGGGTGGCTGACGGGATTTGAACCCGCGGTCTCCTCCTCCACAGGGAGGCGCTTTACCAGCTAAGCTACAGCCACCATGTAATCGTATGGATGCAAGAGTAATCTCACAGCCACCATATACATTTGCTTTGTTAACAATCTCTGTTAATTTTTCCTTCCAAAATTATTCTTTCCACTAGATCTCGATCTTTTTGTTTCTTTATCCAGCTTTCCGCTTTCCTAGCTATTAATAATGTAGTGTACATTTGTTTAAAAACCAACTTAACTGGCAAGACATTTCTAGTATATTTAGATTTACCTTTAGAATGTTCTTCAAATCTTCGAGTTAAATTGTTTGTGCTACCGATATAGTAGGTTTTATTACTACATTCTAAAATATAAACCCAACCGGTATTCATATTAATATTCTACGCGCGGTCTGTCCGGTGTACACCGGACCGCTTACCAGTTACTTGCTCCGTGCAATGACACGAAGATCTACAGCCACCATGTAATCGTATGGATGCTAAAGAGTGTAATCACTCATCACAGCCACAATATATTTTGTTGGATGCTCGAGTGCAACGAACAGCCACCATGTTCAAATATAGATTCCGGATCAAGTCCGGAATGACAATATCTCAACACAGACTTATTATACCGCAATGAGGCTGATACACAAACATCTTATTCCTAGTTGAAAATATTCATTTACACCTCTAGAATATTTAATATAATCGTGTTAGGATAGATTAATACCATGACAACTGCAAATAAACGCCTCGGTGACAAAATAAAGAAATCTCGAAGAGAGCAGGGCTTTTCTCAAAAAGCACTTGCAAAGGAACTCGGTATCTCAGATAAGACAATCAGCTCATACGAAGTTGGTCGTGCAACCCCAAGCTTCCCGATGATCAAGAAAATTAGCGGTTTGCTTCATAAGCCAATTGGCTATTTTGATGAGAATGCAGATATTAGTGAGATTGATATTCAGCTGAAGGTTAAGTCAATCGAGAAAGAGTTAGCAGAGCTTAAGAAACTTATTGGTAAAAGACCTAAAAAGTAATGCAGTTACAAATATCGACAGAAAATTTACCTCTGGAAGGAACAGTTAAGACCCTGATCGAGAAACGACTTGACGAAGATTTAAACCGCGTTCTCAAACACTTCCCTGATGATCTTCTTGCAACCGTTCATGTATCCAAAGAATCTCGGTTCGGATACAAAGCTACGTTCGAAATGCAACTTCCCGGACTCAAAATATTCTCAGAAGAAAAGCACGAAGACTTCCCTACTTTGATGACAGCACTTCGAGATGAGGTTAAAAGACAAATTAGAAAGCACAAAGAACGCCTCGTGGAGAAATAGTTATTTGATTACTTCAAGTACTCGAGAATAAGTATCTTCAATATCATTATGCTTGACATAAATATTAATTGTATTTGGTCGTTCTGCCGTTGCTTTGACCATCCTGTCGTAAAGATCTTCGATATGTGGTATGTCCTTTTTCGTTAATTTCGGCAATCCTTCCTCACCCCAACGACCTCTTTCCATGAGACGTCCAATTGCTTCACCTTTATTGTTTGCAAGCATTATTTCAAAATACTTTACTCCCAATTTCTCAGCTAATAGTTCGAACTCAGCAGTCTGACTAGAATCGACGAGTAAATAGGGAACAACTACATCATATCCATTATTCAAGTGAGTAGATATGAGTGCTTTGGTTATTGGAAATATGCATTTCCTTGCTGCAGCATAATGACTTTTCCAACCGCCAATCATTGCCATTATTTCATCGCCTTCAACATTCATCGCAAGTGGGTGTTCTTCGATATACTTTTGGGCGATAGTGGATTTTCCGCTTCCTGAGAAACCATTCAGGATTATAAGTCTGTTCTTGGCATTCATAATATGTAGGTTATGTCGAATTACTTCTCTGAAGGGATAACCATCCAGCACACGACGTAAGGGATAAGACCGGGGAGCCCACCAGGGATGAGGAGAAATGCCCACAAGATTCGAACGATCGAGATATCAATATTAAAGTAATTTGCAACAGAGAGACATACTCCAGCTACCATTCTTCCTTCGATTGGGCGTTCAAATATCTTCTTTGCCTTCGCTACTTTTACCATACAAGAATAATATCATACGTTGTTGATTCAGAAAAGAATAATGTGAGTCTCACTAACTAAACTAAACCTTAAGATTATTGATTACGACACAATCCCCCCCCGAATTACAATGAGTACAAAATATTACTTTCGAATAATTGTGTACGACTGAGGGTGATAGAGAAATGCTGCAGGCAAATCCTCTGTGAGGAACCGTTGGAAATCAAGATATATTTTCTTTCTCTCTTCTTGATTCATTTCAAGTCTACCGTCTTCCAAGAGTTTATCAATACGGGGACTTACGTAATTTGAGATGTTAGTCGCTTCTTGAGTTGAGTGCCAGAGCGCATACTGATCGGGATCTTGGGGTATATCAAGAATAGTCAAATATACCTGAAACTCTGTAGGGACAATCGAGGTCACCTGAACGATTGAGTTAATACCAACCTCATTCCAAGAATCTGAAATCTTTTCGGCAACAGGGAGAAGCGTCGGGATACTCACAATCTTTACGGGTTCTTTCATAAGCTCCTCAGGAATATCCTTCAATAACTCTTTGGCACGATCGGAGCTGTATGAGTATTTTTTGACCTGCGAATTAAAAGCCCAGGAAGAAGGAGCTATCGGGCTAATTGCAGTAAGCCCATCAAACGTAGTCTTGTCAATCGCATAATCGAGAGCTTGGCGGATATTCTTGTCCGAAAGAAGTGGATCTTTGGTGTTAAAAAAGAGCGTAACCACCTTGTCTGTATTATCCTCAACTTGAGACTCAACAGTGCTCCATGTGGTAAACGGAGACGGGTCGACAACCTCGATGAGCATATCTACTTCTCCCCGTTTGTAAGCGAGCTTTGCTTGACTCTCAGTCGGATAAAACCTATAGATCTTCTTCTGGTGACTTTTATTCACCAATACAATTTCAGATACATATGAGCTGACCGCTGTAATCTTGTCAACGTGCCACTCTCCTGTACCCAAGAGACCAGTACGAAACGTAGGTCGCGAAACTATTGTTGGGAATGGGGCAAACGGATCCTCGAGCTTGAATATGATTGTTTTATCATCAGGAATCTCAGTTTCAACATCGGTAAACTCATAGACGATAGTTCGACTGGTGACAGGACTTCCGTCCTGCCAGACAAGTCCGTCTTTTATGGTAAAGATCCAGGTTCGACCATTATCGGGTGTCTCCCATTTCTCAGCGATTCCAGGTTCAGGAAGACCTGCCTCATCGAGAACGGTGAGTCCAATTCCGATATCTGAAAGCACAACTGAAGGGAGCTCCTCCGTGTGGAAGCGCCCCGTGACTCCGACACGAATTTTGACCACTGAAATCTTTGGAATGAAATAAAGCATAGCAAAAAAAATGAGAAGACCAACCATTATCCCGAAAAGAAACAATCCTTTAAAACGCGAGATAAATGTTTTGGTTAATCGAAAGAAATATCGTAGCGATTTCATAATGCTTAGCAACGAGTGCTTTTATAATAATAAAGATTACCGTGTCTTTGGCAGGTAAATTTTAGAGTGCGAGTTGTGCTATGGAAATTACGATGAAGATTGCAGAAACTGCGAAGGTAGCTTTGAATACGATTTTTTCCAAACCACGTCTCGTAAATGAGGTCGATCCGCCCCATGCTCGACCGAATCCGGTTCCTTTTGACTGAATCAGAATGAGTACAGAAAGTGATATAGCTGTAATAATTTGTAATACGATAAGTGCGCTATGCATGTCATGTATTATATCACAGGATTATATTCTTAGAAGAGTCGGTCTCTGAGGTGATGGGGCATTAATTTCTGACCCAATGGAAAACAGAAGTTACAAGTGACAGAAGGAAAGAGAAAGCCACAAATGCCAAGACTCCGGTGAAATTCATCTGAGGGATATCGATCCAGCGATTCGATAACCCGCTATAGGCAAAGTGGTCAATCCTAAATCCATCGACCACAAGCGTAACAATGTAGAGAGCCACAGCTGATGAGACCCACCGAAACAATCCGAAGGTAACAAGGTTTAGAGGCAAGAGCAGAATGTTAATTACCGGTTTCCCAAAAAGCGTTGCGACAGTTATCGCACCACTTGCCAAGAGAAACGTTGAGGTTCCATTCTCAAAGAACATTCCGCTTGCGGTTCGCGTCACTATATACAGCGCTGCAGCTTCAATTATAAAATGCCGTAAGATTCTTTTCATACCTAATAGTAGCATATTGAGGAATCGCCTTCAGTGAAGTTAGGTCAATAACAGGCAATCCATTACTCTCCGGTTGCCAGAAGATCTTTCTTGAGGAGTGTGTGGTGATATCGTCTACTAAAGCGATGTGCTTCATCACGCATTCTCTGAACTAAGTACTTTGCAGGGCCTTTGGGAAGTCTGTAATCAAGATACTCTTTCTTTGATCCCTGCACAGAATTCTGAACACGAGGAATGATGAGAGTCTCGTATCGCTTAGCTATTCCGATAATAGGAATTCCCGTTCCGGATAGCACATCCACAAACACTGAAACCTGAGGCTTCCCTCCATCGACAATAATGAGATCAGGTTTTCCCCAATCTGAGAAATGATTAAGTCTTCGCGTGAGAGCTTCTCTGAGTGAGTCCGTATCACTTCGAGAATTCTTCTGTCTAATTCGGAAGTGTCTGTATTGAGATGTATCGCTTACAGCATCAACAAACACAACCATGGAAGCTGTCGGATTACTCCCTGCAATATGAGCGATATCAAAACATTCAATTCTTCGAAGACGCGGAAGCGATACGCCCATCTGTACGAGAATTGCCTTGAGTGAGGCGGTCTCAAACTGTCTCATATCGTCGATAAAGTTAGGATTCTGGATGTAGGCCTCGATAGAAGTCGGAGATTGAGTGATATAGGTTAGTCTATCTATCTGATTTTTGACTCTCTGAGCTTCTTCAAACTGTTCGTTCTGTGAGTAGCTCTCCATCTTGTTTTGAAGTACACCTGCTACGTCTGAAATCTTCCCTCTCAAGATATTACGTATCAGGCGAATGTTTCGGGCATACTCTTTCTGAAGTGGGACTCGCTCAGACTCGGGAAGTGATTCGATATAGTTTGGGCACGGTTTACACAATCCAATTTGGCTATAAATACATGCTCTCTTTCCGAGTTTGTGGGTCGCATAGGGAAATACTCTGCGAAGGAGGCGAAGAACAGATTTGACCGCTGTAGAACTGGGAAACGGTCCAAAGTACGCACTGTAAAGCGACCTATCCTCGGGTGCAATTTTTCGAGTCGTTATAACCTGAGGATAAAGATCTCGGGTAATCGCAATGTAGAGCGGGTGCTTATCATCTCGTAACTCAGAATTGTATTTGGGCTGATGCTTTCTGACGAGACGAGCCTCAAGGAGTAACGCCTCCAATTCTGATCCCACCTCTACAAACGATATTGCACGAGATTCATGAACCATCTTGGCAGTTTTCGATAAGAGATCTTTTGAGAAATACGAAGTGAGACGAGATTTTAGATTTTTGGCTTTGCCAATATATATAATTTCACCCGACTCATCTGAGAATCCATATACCCCAGGTGTAGTTGGGATCTTCTTGAGAGATGCCCTTTCGCGTTTTAGAGTGTGTGCTTTATCAAAGAGTGTATCGCTCATACTACAGTGCTTTCTTGCGTTTAAAGGAAGGGAACCGACCAGTTTTCGCAAGCACTACTATAATTATAATTACAAAGATTGCAAGTGTTGCCGTAATGTTAATTATAATCTGTGCGTTTCTTGATGTTGTGACAATAATGTCATTATTCTTAACCGACACCGTGATTGTTTCGGGAATATTTGAACCGAGATAATTAAATGGAATTGACGTTGTAAAGCTATATTCGCCGAACGGCGGAAGTACCTCTATAAACTGTGAATCAAGTGTTTTGTTGTCGCCGGTTAAGGTTGCCGATAGATTATATTCTGCCTTGGGACCGTAATTTGTGATCGTTGTTACAATCTGACTTCGCTTAAAGGGAAGTGTGCTTGATCGCCTTGAAACGACACGAATGTCGTTTTCAACCTTTGCAGGTGTTTGTCCAAAACTCACGAACACATCTTTCTGAGGATTTGAACCGAGTTTGTAGGATCCAGGGGGAAATGGCTTTGTGTCATCACTGCCGTGAATTACAAACGTAAAGTGACGCAGATCGAGTTTATTGAAGAAGTCCACTCCACCTGTTGTTTGTCCCCACGTCGGATCAACCGGAACCCATACTCGAGCTGTTTCATCCCAATACTCGGGCCACGCGTGCAAGACATCAGCGACCAGGGAAAGAGGCTGAATTTCAGGATTCTCGCTGTAGGCATATCCATTAACTTCCCGTGCTGGAATTCCCGCTGCACGCGAAAGTGCGATAAACAAATCCGTAAACTCCATACAAATTGCCGCTTCTGGATTCTTTAACGCTTCAACTGCTCCAAGGCGATCAATATTAGGCCGTACACGACTATAATCATATGAAAGAGTTGCAACGACATAATCATAGATTTCCTGAGGTGTTGTGAGATCTTTTGCAATTCGCAGGATCGAAGGATCATTTGATTGCCAATAGGTCGAGGGAACGAGATTCGCCGCGAGTGATTCAGGCATGACACTCATACGAGAAACTGGAAATGAGAAAATCTCAACGCTTCCAGTTGCTACAACGTCAATTCGTTCTCGTGGTTCTAAATTAAAAAGTGCTATCCAATTTCCGTCACTATCAATAGTGATGCGTTCGGGTTTGGGTGAGATGTCATCATAATACACTCTCTGAATCGAGGTGTCGGGCGGCAGCGCTACTGAAGTTGTCGTCATTTTGTTCACTGGATTCTCCAAATGATACGAAAGCGAAAAAGAGAGTATTTGGTACTCGCCAAACCCTGCAGTTATACCTGTTTTTGAAATCGATTCTTTATCAAACTCATATACAAAGTGTGTGTCAGACTCATACGAGTATGTCGGTTCCGGTGACATATATGCTTCATGTCCAATCGACATGGGAACAATGAGCTCGGTTGTAAACGTATCAAATGTATCGATGTCCGTTAACCGTGGAATAGAGATTTCCCATACTTCACCTGATCGAATCGCAAACGAATCTTCGGTGTACTGGATTTGAAATTCTCGAGTATTATTTTTGCCGACAACTGCTTTGTCAAAGACGACGACAAGCGTAGTTTGAGATCCGTTGGGCTCTTCTTTTATCGTGAGGTTTTGACCGTCTTCTGTCGCAACTATATCTTTAGGAGAAATGTTATTTAAATTTAGGCGAAATTCCTTTGCATGAATTTCAGACCGGAGATTCTCTATAGTTATTGTCTGCGTGACCTTTGTTCCCTCTGCTTCTGTAATCTCATACACACAGTGTGATTCGACATCGTAGGATTTCTGTGCGTATGAATGTGGAGCAACTCTCAGATAGATAATTCCCAAAAAAAAGGTCAGGATAAATACTAGGCTTTTTCGCATACTGTTTTTAAGTATAACAAACAATTCACTTTTTAATCGCTGCTCATTTCAGAACTGATGTTTTTCTGGAGAAACGAGTTGATATATTTTGCTGAAGCGGTTGGATCAAAAAGAATATGGTTATGATCGCCTTTGACAACGATTGGTTTAACTCCGATAAACCGCGCGATTCTTTTGGATGAGGTTACGATAAAGGACATATCCTCATCTGCATACAAAACCATAGTAGTAAGATCTGTTAGCCTTTTGGAGAGATACGAATGCTTCAAAAGAGAGAACCCTGATTCGATCATCGCTCTGATATCTCCCGAGAAGTATTCTCGTAATGTCTTATCCATCGCACTATTTTGCGAATAATGAGACATCGGAAGTCTGGCGATTACACTCGTATTAAATATGCGTGAGATTTGTTCTCGAATAACGACGTCTGACACACCGGTTTTCTTGGCATGAGCGTACATTTGAATCGGCTTGTCGAATTGTGATTTAAGCGAATCTCCGCCTTCACAGAGAGTCGAAAGAAGGATAACACTCGAGACGGGCATTATTTTGGTCTTAATTATTTCCTGAACAAGAGCTCCTCCATATGAATATCCAAGAAGACTAAATGAAGGAAAATTAAACGCGTTCGTAAATGAAATTCCAATTTTTGCCAATGCATGTATCGTAGTCTTCCCTTTCAATTTCGGTGACTTACCCGCCCACCCAGGAATATCCAACAGGATAAATCGAAAGTTATCAGTATCCAAGTGTTTAACGAGAGGTAAAAAACTTTGAGAAGAGAGTGTCCAACCAGGGAAACAAAAAACAGGGTGTCCAATCCCTATACTTCGATACGCGATAGTTTGACCGTCAATCTTTTTTTTCAGGTACCGTGGTTGCATCTTAGATATAAACTCCTGTGTAACTCTTTTTGTTATTCTTAATATTCTGTGGAGTTCCCACTCCCACAATCTCCCCTCCGCCCACTCCACCTTCGGGCCCAAGGTCAATTATCCAATCGGCGTTTCTGATAATATCGATATTGTGCTCAATTACGATAACAGTATTTCCTTTGTCAACAAGGAGCCGGAGGACAGCAAGCAATTTCTCGATATCGGCAAAATGAAGTCCGGTTGTTGGCTCGTCGAGAATATAAACTGTCCGCCCTGTCGCGCGCTTCGCTAATTCACTTGAGAGTTTAACTCTCTGTGCTTCTCCCCCTGAGAGCGTTGTAGCAGACTGACCAAGTTCCATATAACCAAGTCCCACTGCTTCCAGTGTTTCAAGCTTATTTACAATTTGAGGGTTGCTATGGAAAAACTCTCGAGCATCTGAGACCGTCATAGCAAGCACATCTGCAATCGACTTTCCTTTGTAATGAACCTCCAGAGTCTGAGCATTGTACCGTGCCCCTTTACACACTTCGCACTCAACCCAAATATCACTCATAAACTGCATTTCGATTTTGTTCTGACCTTGTCCTTCGCAGGCTTCGCATCGACCGCTTTTGACATTAAAACTAAATCTGCCCTTCTTGAATCCTAATGCTTTGGCGTCCCTGCTCGCTGCAAAGACGTCTCGAATATTATCAAAAACTTTGGTGTAGGTAGCTGGATTACTTCGCGGTGTTCTTCCTATCGGAGATTGATCAATCAGAACTGCCTTGTCGATATACTCAAGTCCCGTGAGTGACTTAAATTCACCTGGAACACCTTTGTACAAAGGATTAATCTCATTCATGATTGCAGGATAAAGGGTCTCAACGAGAAGCGTTGACTTACCACTTCCCGACACTCCGGTTAATACAGTCAGTTTCTGAAGCGGGAACTCGACTTCAAGATTGTGAAGATTGAATTGATTAACTCCCAAGAGTCGCAGTGAATGATTCTCACCTTTGTGATCAATAGGTGCGACAGAAAGCGAGGTGATTCTTTCTAATACTTTCTCGGGAGAACGGATTTTCTTGCGACCGGAAAGATATGCACCCGTAATTGAATTGGGATCGACAAGAATCTCTGCTGGAGTTCCTTGAGCGATAACCTTACCTCCATGCTTACCTGCACCTGGTCCAAAGTCTACGATATAGTCTGATTGCTTCATCATTTCATCGTCATGCTCGACAACGATAACTGTGTTTCCCAGATCACGTAAATTCTTCAAGGTATCAATAAGCTTTTGATTGTCTCTCATATGAAGTCCAATTGTCGGCTCATCCAGAACATAGAGTACACCTGTGAGTCCCGAACCGATCTGGCTTGCGAGCCGAATACGCTGTGCTTCTCCTGAAGACAAGGTTCCAGCACGTCTATCAAGTGTCAGATACTCAAGTCCTACACTCGCCAGAAACGACAAGCGTGTACTGATTTCTTTGAAGATTAAGTCTCCGATACTTTTCTCTCGAGATGTCAAAAGTGCTCCGTTTACGATAGAGGCTGTCCAATCCAAAGCATCGGTTATTGCAAACTCTGTAATGTCTGCAATCGATTTCTTGTCAATCGTGACAGAAAGTGCGGCTTTGGAAAGTCTTTTTCCCTCACACTGTGTACAGACTGCCTCCTTCATATACTTATCAATTTCACCTTTTACCCAATTACTATCTGTTGTGGTATAGCGTTTTGTGAGCTCTGCAATTATCCCTGGGAATGACTCATAGATATACGTTTCAGTTCCGAATCGATTCAATCCTTCCACTTTGTATTCAGTGTCCCCTGTTCCTTCGAGCAAAAGAGCCCGCTGATCTTTGGTAATCTTTCGAAACGGAATCCGAGGATTGATCCCATGCTTTGCGCAAACCGTAAGCATAAGGCGTGAATACCATGTCTTTTTCTCAAAGATGTTTGAAAAAGGTAAAATCGCTCCCTCGGTTATTGAAATGTCCTCAGTGAAAAGTGTATCGGGATCTACTTGTTTAATAGTGCCAATTCCAGAACACGTTGGACATGCTCCATGGGGAGAGTTAAAACTAAAGGTGCGAGGTTCGACTTCAGGAATTTGGATATTATCAACCGGACAGGCAAAACTCTGAGAATACAGATGATCTTCAAACTCTTTGGGGATCTCAGGCATGGTGAGTGCTATATCTTTGACCTCTGAGACAATCACGAGACCATCTGAAAGTTTCAAAGATTGCTCGAGGGAATCGGACAACCTACTTTTGAGGTTTTTGACAAACGTCTCGTCTTTGAGGTCTCGATACGAACATGACATCTTGTCAATTACTGCCTCTATCGTATGTTTGTTTGTCTTTATCAGAAAGAAATCACCATCCGTGTTTTTGATTACACTATCAACGCGGATTTGCTTGTAACCCTTTGCTTTCAAGTTAGCAATCAGGGAGGTGAACTCGCCTTTCTTGTCCCGAACCAGCGGTGAAAGAATCATGAATCGTGCCTGCTTTGTTTCCTTGGCACTTTTGGTGACCTGCTCAAGCATTGCGTCGACTATTTGATCTACCGTTTGCGCTGCAATCTCTCTTCCGCAAATCGGACAATGGGGATGACCGATCCTTGCGTAGAGCAAACGAAGATAATCGTAGATCTCAGTAACTGTTCCTACCGTCGATCTTGGGTTTCTACTGGTAGTTTTCTGGTCAATTGAGATCGCTGGAGATAAGCCTTCGACCACGTCTACGTCAGGTTTCTCCATAATGCCGAGAAACTGCCGAGCATAAGTAGACAAACTCTCGACATATCGCCTTTGACCTTCGGCGTAGATAGTGTCATAGGCAAGTGAGCTTTTACCACTTCCTGAAACTCCGGTAAAAACGACAAGTTTGTACTTTGGAATAGTAAGGTCCACATTTTGCAGATTGTGGGCGCGTGCACCTTGGATTTTTATTTCATCTTTAGACATAAATAGTGTCATTCTGAATTTAGTTCAGAATCTAAATTTTGATACTATGCGATCCTGAAACGAGTTCAGGATGACTTCTTGACCATTTCGATGGGTTTTATTTGGGTCTCGACTAATTAGTATACAGTAAATGTCTAGACTTGTTAAACACTAGATAATAGTCTACATTTATATAAGAATTTGGGGGTGATAGAAATGAACAGTGTATATTGTGATGAAAATCCAACATGGGACGACGAAGGGGCTCCTCCATGGGCGGGTGATCAAGATGATATGCCTGAAACACCAGCAACAGCAGACGATTTAGACAACACGTCGCCGGACGAACCAAGTCCTACCGAGCCACCCAATCCCAACTAAATTTCTTGTTTCTAGTCATCTATAGCTTATATTTGCCTATATTCACAGCGTTTTAATCGGTATTGGTTGTGATATTCTTGATTAACAATATCTTTATAAACGGAATATGGCGGAAAATGAATAAATTATTAATAATTTGCGAGGTGGTGGCGATCAACTTTTCTTTTTAGTGCTTCGAACTCACCACGTTTGACAGTATTTAGTTCCAATTCATCTATCCGTTCAACAACTTCATTGTGTAATTTTTCTACTGTTGAGATTATGACTTTGTTTGAATCAACAATTTGTCTTACAAGTCTGCTCTCTAACTTACTAAGGTCTTTATGTGATGGAGGTTTTTTTAGATCGTCCTTGGTGGCAAAATCCCTGAGGTCGTCTTTAGTTGCAAAAGTCTTAAGGTCATCTTTGGATGCCATGTCATTGATATCTTCTTGTGACACTAATTTTAACTGTTTTACTAGACGAATAAATCCTTTTTCAGTTAGAGTTTTGTCTTCGCTCATTAGGTAAATAATTGCATATTCCAAGAAGCGGGTCAACAACTAATTACACTTCCAACTCTCTCACCAAATCCCGAAGCTCTGCAGCCAGTTCGAAGTTAAGGTCTTCCTTCATTATTACATACACTAGTAAGTTACTTACTCAGAATTTCCCGCAAAGCCTCTCCTGCCTTTTCATCATTTGAGGTTAAAGCAGTCGGATCAGGATCAAGTGCACGCTCTGAGTGTGTTGTTGCAGAGTCTTCCACTTTTTCCATAATAGTTTGCTTTTCACCTTCAGAGATTGTGGTTGGTGCTATATAATCATTTCCGCGTCCACGCTCTTCGGACGTGGCTCTTTCTATTTCTGAATAATAATCACCGATCGTTCTGCCATTCCCAAGATCTGTACTCATAAAGGAGCTAACATTTCCTGAACTTACAGCTGCTCGTTGTACTGCGTCCCTGAGCTGAGACATTGGCATTTGCTGTATAGTTCTCGCAAATTCATCAGCGGTTACTCCACCCCAATCATTATCGGGAATGGAATTTGGTTCGTTACCATTATTACCGTTGCGCATATCAATAAGTTTTTGTCGCAACGCAGCTCCTGCTCTTGCTCCCAATCCAGGCTCATTAGCGTGAGGATCGTATGGCTCATACCCTGCGTTTTGATCTGGCTGATTTTGTCTTCGTTCATGATATCGCTCCCTTGCACGATCCCAAAGACTTGGACCAACATCACGAGGTTCTCCTGTTGGTGTCTCTTGTGACGGAGGTTGTTTGGATTCAGGCTCTCCTTGTGGTTTATCTTCAAGTTGTTTTTCTTTAGTATCCGTTGGTTGCTTAGTCGAATCATCTGACTTTCTATCAGACTTCCCCTCGGGAGCGACTTTTGGTTTTCCAGTCTCTTTATCGGTTTTCATTTCAGGTTTGGATTGCTTTTTTTCAATCGGCTTCTTTTCGATTTCTTTTTGTGGCTTCTGAACATCTTTCTTCTTAGAATCATCTTTTTGTTTCAATTCCTTTTTTGGTTTTGGGTTAGACTTCTCTCTAACAATTTCTTCCTGGACCTCTTTTAAGATATCTCTCATAATAAGTTCTTCGGCACCTGATCGTGCCCATTCTCCATCTGATATCTCACGCATTCTACCTGCCATCCCTTTTGAATTTTCTGGTCTCCATGGCTCTCCAGGAGTATGAGTGGTTGGTAAGCCTGTCTTAGTCACATATGGATCGGAATAAAATGGTGTACCGGATTCATCTCTTTCAATTCCAAGTTCTGGTTCAGGACCGCCCACATTGTAATACTGGTCTGCTGGAGATACATAGTTATCAGGTGTTGTGTAAACTGGAGGTTGTTCTGGATCTCCTACTTTCCATTGATTGTCGCGTTCTTGTTTTGAAGTAAGCATTCGATCATACGGATTTTTTTCACCTACTTTTGTATGCACTCTACCTCTATCAATTTTTTCTTTGAAATCCCGATATCTCGCGCGTCGTGGATGTTTTTCTCTAAATCTAATTTCATTCTGCTTCTCCTGTTCCCACTTTTCAGCTTCTTCTCTAAGTTGATTTCTACTAAACACCTCACTCGAACCTAAATTGTGAGGATTTACACCTGCCTCTACCCCTTCTTGAATTAATTTCTGAACCCACGGATTATCACGCCCCCATTTTCGAGAAAGTTCATCAAATGCTTCGAAATCTCTGTTTGTGATTGAATTACGTGCATCTTGAATACTTTGAGGCACTTTTTCTAGGTTTTCTTGTGTCCGTTCTAGTTCATCCTTTAATTTAGGTGTATCTTTAGGTTTGTCGTCAAGAAAATCCTTTACATGATTTACAGATTCTCTCTCAGATTTTCTTAGTAATATCTCGTCTCTCACTTTAGAATCAATTTTCTTGGTTGCAAAGAAACCATCGGTCTCATAACCACGCCGTTCTAGTGCTTGAAGTAGATCTGGCTGTACAAGTCTTCCAATTTCGTTTACATGCTCCGCCAAGGCGATTTCTTCGACCATATCTTGCATACGAGACCAAATACCCTTTCCTTGATATGATTTATTTACACCAGCATGATCAACCACCATTTTGCTATCATCAGTTAATCGATAGCTAAGTTGTCCAACTTGCTTATCTCCATCGTACACATTAATACCTGTGTCGGTGACTCGATACTCGAAATTAGGGTTACTAGTCTGCTGTTCTATGACTTCAGGTAATTTTCTTTTTACAAAAATAGGGTGGGGAGATTTTTTGGTAGTTGTTTCCAAAGACGATTCCGAGGAACTAACGTTTGATGCACCTAATTGTGATTTTTCTAATAGATCAACCATCAGAAATTGACTCCTTCCGAATGTAGTCGCTCTAAAAACTCCTCTATGGATATTTTATCAGCCGTATCGATTGATTGTTGAACAGGGTCTGTGACATCTTGGCCTACTTCATCGACAAATATATGATCAACAGCAGAAACCTCAGTACCCAAAAGTGTTGCCTCATACCATTTTTCTGGTAATATATTTTTTACGTTTCGCGAATCATTCCAGTCTTGTATCACTATTTTTAGATGGTCTTCTGCCTCGGTAGGTGTAAAGTATAATCGTTGACTCCAAGGTTGACCTTTTTCCCAAGATCTTTCGTAGTACGCGCATACATAACCATTTTCTGGTGATAGATGGTAAAGAGTAAACACCAAACAGTTGTCGGTACGACTTAGTAAGATCGGTGATGCTTCTCCATGTCGAATCTGGTGCATATAAACTACAGGTGGAGATGAATCTAGTGTTTCACGTTCAGTCATATATTCATAGTAACTGAAAATCAACAATGAAGGAAGTAATTACATTTCCAACTCTCTCACCAAATCCCGAAGCTCTGCAGCCAGTTCGAAGTTAAGGTCTTTGGCCGCGACCATCATTTCGCGACGGAGTTTCCTGGCGAGCTTTTTCTTGTCCATCGGGGTAAGACTCGCAACGTCAACTTCTGGCAAGATATTCCCTCCAAACTCTTTGTCAAAGAGTACTTCCAAATCAGTCTCACCATCGATTTCGACCACTTTCTCTCGTATTGGTTTATCGATAGAACTCGGCGTAATATTATGAGCTTTATTGTGTGCTATCTGAAGTTTACGACGTCTATTAACTTCACTTATCGCTCTTTCCATCGATCCGGTCACCCGATCTGCATAGAGGATTACTGTACCCTCAACGTGCCGAGCTGCTCTCCCCATTGTCTGCACGAGTGACACTTCGCTTCTGAGGAATCCTTCTTTATCGGCATCAAGTATTGCAACAAGTGAAACCTCAGGAAGATCGAGTCCTTCGCGCAATAGATTTACTCCAATAATAGCGTCATATGTACCCCGTCTGAGGTCATCCAAGATATCACCTCGCTCGAGAGTCTTCACATCACTATGGATATAGTGAACTTTGAGACCTTTTTCTTCAAAGAACTGTGCCAAGTCTTCAGCCATACGCTTAGTTAGTGTTGTAATAAGTGAGCGCTGTTTTGGCTCAAGCAAAGTTCGTTTT
>Ga0066639_10002134_pt1 | contig 17401 bp, 18 predicted proteins | sample CryGeyCG2114_010_2_FD_59504 | JGI IMG/M metagenome (GOLD analysis project Ga0066639, IMG submission 59504) | Groundwater microbial communities from aquifer - Crystal Geyser CG10_big_fil_rev_8/21/14_0.10 | ecosystem: Environmental > Aquatic > Deep subsurface > Groundwater | place: USA: Utah...
CCCACAACTCCATCGTTACCCAAAAGCCAATTGACGTTTTGAATACTTCCAACTACTGGAATGCTAGCCTCCGGCTGCTTAACTATTTCAGCCAGTACATCGTTTGATAAAACCGCCTCGCCAATCGCAACCAATTCGGTGGCGGTGCTTACCGACTGCGGCGAAAAGCCGCTGGCATCTGCCACACGGCTAAGCTTTAGACCCATTTGGCTTAGCATCTGATTGGCAAAAACCGTGTACGCCTCTAAAGAGCCAAAGGCCCAGATTGCCAATGTATCAGCAATATTATTCGCAGACGGCAGAAGCATTGCTTGCAGCGCCTGGTACTGCGTTAGTTGTTCGCCGGCAACGACCCTGGCTACTGAGCCATCCCTGCCGAGATAGTCATTATAAATTGCCACGTCATTGTCGGTTAGAGTGATTGTTTCTCCTTGTTGGTCAGGCGTAATTGGGTGTTTGTTCAGCACAGCCAAGGCGGTTATTGCTTTAGTAATACTGGCAATCGGCACCGCGGTTTGGGGGCCATGTGTCTCCAGCATGGCAAAATCGCTGCTGCCAATGGCGGCTTGTCCGTAGGCTGGCCAGGGTATTTCAAGAGGTTCAGCAGTAGGTATATTTGGCGTGATACTGACAGGTTGCAGCGCTGGCAGAGGCCTTGCGTAGAAAAGTACTGAGACAACCAAAACCAGAACTATTAAAAGTGCAATAAAACGTTTTGCAGAGATTTTACGCATTGTTTTGCTAGTTACATCATACACTTTTAGGCGGCTAGTGTATCAGTGGTGTATAATTAATGCGTACAGAGGTAGATGAAAGTAAAGGAGCAAAAAATACCTATGACAACTTGGATTATCATTGGCGCAGCAGCCATTATCGTAATCGCGCTAGTAGCTATATATAACGGATTGGTTCGTACAAAGGTCCGCACCGACGAGGCCTGGAGCGATATAACCGTTCAACTGAAGCGACGTTATGACCTTATTCCTAATCTGGTTAACACCGTTAAAGGTTATGCCAAACACGAAAAAAGCGTCTTTGAAGAAGTCACCAAAACTCGCGCCGAAGCTATGAATGCCCAGGGCGTCGCCGAAACGGCTAAAACCGACAACCAGTTCCAGACCGCCCTAAAAAGTCTGTTTGCGGTTGCCGAAAATTATCCCGACCTAAAGGCCAACCAAGGCTTTCAACAGCTGCAGGGTGAAATTGTGGACACTGAAGATAAAATCCAGGCCGCCCGCCGCTTTTACAACGGCGCGACCCGCGACTTAAATACCAAGATTAAGACTTTTCCAACCAATCTCTTCGCCAGCTTAATGGGCTTTAAGCAGCGTGAGTTTTTCGAGGTTGAAAGCCAGGAATCCGCAGTTATTCAAGATGCTGTAAAAGTAGACTTTAACTCTGACGCCAAAGCTGCCGACAAGAAATAATAAATAGTCCCTAATCTCCAACTTATTTTATGTACGAACAAATTTCCAGTAATAAACGCCGGACAGTGGTTTTGCTAGTCTTCTTTTTGGCCTTGTTGTGGGGTCTAGCTTGGGTAATCAGCCAGTCTACCGGCCAGCCGGGCCTGTTTTTTATAATTGGAATTTTTGCTCTTAGCTACGCCGTATTTAGTTACTTTGCGGGTAGCAAGATGGCTATAGCTGTAAACGGGGCACAGCAAATCCAGAAAAAGGACAATCCCAGGCTATGGAGAACAGTTGAGAACCTAGCAATCACCGAGGGCTTGCCAATGCCTAAGGTTTACATCATGAATGACCTGGCACCCAACGCTTTTGCTACTGGTCGCGATCCAGCGCATGGCGTTGTTTGCGCCACGACAGGCTTACTTCAAATTATGGATGATAACGAGCTCGAGGGTGTTATTGCGCATGAGCTCGGACACGTTAAAAACTATGACGTCCGGGTTACTACCCTGGCTTTCGCTTTGGTGGGCGTAATATCGCTAATAGCCGACTTTTTCTTGCACATATCCTTCTGGGGTGGGCGAGGTGATAGAGAAAACAATAACCAAATAATGATTTTTTTGGCTATATTTGCTGCCATTATCGCGCCAATTGCAGCGAGTTTACTGCAGCTTGCAATCAGCCGTCGGCGAGAGTATTTGGCAGATGCTACCGGCGCTCTAACCACCCGCTATCCGGAAGGTCTGGCGAGCGCTCTTGAAAAAATAGCCTCGCACGGCAGCGCTTTAAAAAAACAAAACACTTCTACGGCCCATATGTTTTTTGTCAATCCGCTAAAGGGTAAGAGCCTGGCTGGTCTGTTCAGCACACATCCACCGGTTGAAGCGCGAATTAAAGCTCTGCGCGAAATGAAACTCTAATTTTAGTCTAAAAACACCTTAAATCAGCTATAATATAGGCATGCCCAAAAGCAAGCCGATTTCGAAAAAAGCGTCTACTTCCACGACCAAGAATCCCCGAGTCCGTAAGCTAACTAGACGCCAAAAAAGAGCCTGCGATAAGAAAAAAGCTCAAAACAGTAGCCCGCTAATCGGCAGTTTTAGGCTTACAGGGCAGACCGTTATGATTTTGCGCAGGAACTGGAAAATACTCGGCGGTATAGTCTTGGTTTATTTGGTTTTAAATATCATTTTCGCCAGCGGCATTAGCAACCTGAACTCAACGGTCAACGATATAAAAAACAACCTGAATGGCGATACTAGCAGCTCTACTTTTGGCTCTGCCTTAAGCGGTTTTAGTGGTTTAGTGGCCAGTTCGGGTACCAGCAGTTCCCCGTCGGGCTCAATTCTTCAAAGCATGTTAATCGTTCTGGAGAGCTTAGTAATTATATTTACCCTTCGGCTACTTTTGGCCGGTAGGCTGGTTAGCGTTAAACAGGCTTACTACAATTCTACCGCCCAGCTTGTACCGTTTTTGTTGGTAATGGGAGTGATTATTTTGCAGCTTATACCTCTGGCGATAGGAAGCAGTTTGGCCGCCGTAGTTTTTACCAGCAGTAGTGGAGCACCGATTTTCATTTTCAGTTTAATTTTTGCAGTCTTGGCGGGGTGGTCATTCTATCTACTTGCCAGCTCGGTTTTTGCTCTATACATCGTGACTCTGCCCAACATGCAGCCGCTTAGAGCGTTACGCTCAGCAAAAAACCTGGTACGTTTTAGACGTTGGTCTATAATGCGGAGGCTTTTGTTTTTACCAATCTTGGTTTTGGCTATAATGTGCGCAGTAGTCGTACCGCTTATCATGGTTGCTACCGTTTTGGTTGCTCCTGTTTTTTACGCTCTTAGCATGCTCAGTATACTTTTTGTCCACACTTACTTGTATAGCTTGTATCGGGGATTACTGTGAAACAACTTCAGGCACGGAATAGGCTGGAAGAGCTTAAAAAGCTCATGGCCCGATACTCGCACGAGTATTATGTTTTAGATAACCCATCGGTTTCCGATGCTGTCTACGACGGCCTGATGCGGGAGCTAAAACAGATAGAACAACAGTACCCAGAGCTTATTAGCGAAGACAGTCCCACGCAACGTGTTGGCGGCGAACCGCTTACGGCTTTTAAGAAAGTACGGCATTCCACCAGGATGTTGAGTCTTAACGATGTATTCAGTCGTGAGGATATTGAGGCCTGGATAAAACGCACTCAACGTTTATTGCCCGGGCATGAGGCCGAATATTTTGTAGATCTTAAAATGGATGGACTGGGTTGCGCCATCGTTTACGAAAATGGTCACTACCAGCAAGCACTTACTCGGGGCGACGGCACCACCGGCGAGGACGTAACAGCAAATGTCCGGACTATTAAAAGCGTACCGCTTAAATTGCATGAAAAGCCGGCCTTTAAGAGTTTTCTTAGGGGTCGCACAGAAATTCGCGGCGAAATAATCATGTATAAAGCCGATTTTGAGAAGCTAAACGTATCACAAACAAAAGCCGGCAAGCCAATGTATGCCAATCCCCGCAATCTTGCCGCCGGCACCATACGGCAGCTCGATCCCAAGTTAGTAGCTGCCCGGCCGTTACGGTTCAGGGCGTTTGATATTATCCGGAACGATTTCTCAGAAATTCCAACAAACAAAGTAGCTTACGCGGCAATCGCCTCTTTGGGGATAGCTGTTAACAATCAGGCCCGGACTTTTAAAAAAGTCGATGACATTATGCGGTTTATTGACACGTGGGAACAAAAACGCGAGGAGCTACCATTTTATACGGATGGCTTGGTTATAAAGATTAATAATCGAGACTTATATCGCAGCCTGGGTGTGGTGGGCAAAAATCCGCGCGGTGCGGTCGCTTATAAATATCCTGCCGAAGAAGCTACGACCGCTGTCAAAGACGTGGTTATCAGCATTGGACGAACAGGTGCCGCCACACCGGTGGCGGTGTTTAACCCGGTAATTTTAGCTGGTACGACGGTCCAGCATGCGAGTTTGCATAATGCCGATGAGATTGCTCGTAAGGATATTCGGGTCGGCGATACAGTAGTTGTTTTTAAGGCGGGCGATATTATCCCGCAAGTCGAGAGGGTCATAGATGAATTGCGGCCAAAATCAGCGCGGAAGTTTAATATGGAAGGCGAGTTAAAGCGCCAATACCCGGAGCTTGAGTTCGTGAGACCGAAGGGTGAAGCGGTATATCGGGTCAAAGGCGCTACGGGGCCACTGCTACTCAAACGTGGCCTAGAGCATTTTGCCAGTAAGGGCGCGCTTGATATTGGTAGTTTGGGAGAAAAAAATGTTGCTGCCCTCGTAGACGCAAAACTCGTACATGACGTAGCGGATATATACGTCTTGACTAAGGAGCAGGTTGTCAAACTTGATCGGTTTGCCGAGGTTTCAGCACAAAAATTGATAAATGGTATTGCGGCATCTAAAAAACCTTCGTTGCCTAGATTTATTTATGGACTGGGAATTAGGCACGTTGGTTCTCAAACGGCCATAGATTTAGCCGAGCGATTTGGATCAGTTGAAAAACTTGGTAAGTCGTCACTTGATGGTCTCATGGATGTTGAAGGGGTTGGAGACGTTGTGGCGGAATCGATACTGGCCTGGTTTGCCGACGAAGATAATATCCAATTGCTGCATAAGTTAGAACGCCTGGGCATAAAGCCGATCTATGAATCACGAGCCCGCGGCCCGCTACACGGGATAAAAATAGCCATAACTGGATCTTTAGAAACCATGGGGCGAGATCTGGCGGCCGAGAAAATTCGCTCGCTGGGTGGTACATTTCAAAGCTCGGTAGGTAAGGACACAGCCTACCTGGTGGTTGGTGAAAACGTTGGCGACAGTAAGCTTAAAAAAGCCAGAGACTACGGAACCAAGCAAATTACCGAAGCTGAACTAATTAAGCTTATTGACAAAAAATAAGCACAAGCATGTAATATAGGTAGCTTCGCGCACCGGGCCCAAAAGTCGAGAAACAAAAACTCCAAGTAATATATAAAATAAAAGTTACCCGGCTTGCCCCGCGCCAAAACCTGAGCGAAGTAGCCTGCAGTCAGGATATGAAGCATCAAGTTTCGATGCGGGGGCCCACGGGTGGGCTGCGCGAAGCCCAGTAGTGAGCTTTCCAGAGTAAGTCGCTTAGCGACTTTTAGTATTTGCTAGAGCAAATAAGACTGGAGAGTCCACTACTGGACGAAGTAGCAAAAACCCCGTTTAAAAAAACGAGGGTTTTTGCTTTTTACACCTTAGAATGATACAATTTTGCCTGTTAAATGGGAATCAAAAGCATAGCCTCGACGTTCGCCAGCTGGCGGAATACGGGGAGCCGACCTTAAGCGTCGGCTTTGGCTAGTTAGTCCAGCACCTTTGAAGGGGATGTAGCTCAGTTGATTAGAGCACTACTCTGGCAGAGTAGGGGTCCGGGGTTTGAGTCCCCGCATCTCCACCAAAGGTGCTGGAAGGTCCGCAACGAGGACACTGCATTTTATTTTGTGAATTTTTGGGGTCGTAGTTAAACGGTATAACAGGTCATTCGCATTGACCAGTTTGGAGTTCAATTCTCCGCGACTCCACCAAAAAAACGCTTTGGGGCGCATTGCATAGGTCTGAGGTTCGAATCCCCACATTTCCACCAACTGGCTTAGCCGGTTCTTTTTATAAGTGATAAAATATCAAGCAATGGCAAAACCTCAACCGGCCAAGCAGAAACCTTCTGGCAAAAGCCTAAAAAAGATTATAGAAAACAGGACCTTTATAGTTGCTAGCCGTTGCTTTGTGATGCTTGTGGTGTTGATACTGGTCGCCATAATTTACTACACAAAAGTTTATAGCGACCCGCAACGGACCTTTTGGGCTATGGTTGACAACAACTTGGCAACCAATGGAGTAACAAAACAGACTACCCAGCAAGGCCTTGCCGGCTCCACCGATAGCATTACACAACTGGTTTTTAACCCTGCAGCTCGTGTCCATTACATAAAAAAAGTAACTGATAAGAGTACCAAGCCTAGCTCGCATCTCACCCTGGAGGGCATAGGTACCGTTCAAGCTGACTATCAGAGGTACAGTTTTATCGACCGCCCTGGTAGTACCTCAAATTATTCCAGTATTTATAACCTATGGTTAAAGGGCGACCAGCCTACATTGTTTGGCAACACGGTATTTGGCGCCATTTTATTTGGTAATTTGAGACAACCGCAGCGAACAGATATTGTTAACAAACTCAGGGATGCTTACCAAGTTGAGCAGGACACAACGGCCCGTCAAATCAGTGCACGCACTCATACTTATTCCGTAACCGTCAGCTTGCAAAAATACGCAATAGCGGCGCGGGCTTATGCTAAAGTTTTAGGGTTGCCGGACGCCGATAAAATTACACCAGACGCCTATCAACCAACCGACCGGGCTCAACTTGTAGTAAATGTTGATATACTTTCTCGGCAGCTTACAAAAATAGAGTACAAGAACTCTAATATCACAGAAACCTACGTTAGCTACGGTGTATCTTCAACGGTTAACCCTCCCGAAAAGACTGTTAGTAATCAGCAATTCAGCAGCGCGCTAAACTCAATAAAAAACTAAAGCATCATGAAGAGAACAGCCAAAAGTCTGATTGCGAAAATACTTGGCTGGCAAGTTAGGCGTTTAACTAAAAGACACCAGTTCCAGGTGGTGGGTGTAGCCGGGAGCGTTGGCAAAACCAGTACAAAGTTGGCGATAGCAAAAGTTCTTTCGCAGACTAACAGAGTCCAATACCAAGAGGGCAACTACAACGACATAGTAAGTGTACCGTTAATATTTTTTGGTCAGCAGATGCCCAGTTTACTTAACCCATTTGCTTGGGCAGCAACATTTTGGCGCAACGAAAAAATCATCAGGCAGGACTATTCGTATGATGTGGTGGTTGTAGAAGTAGGCACAGACGCCCCGGGACAAATAAATGAGTTTAGAAGTTACTTAAAGCTAGATATTGGTGTTTTGACGGCCATCACCCCAGAACATATGGAGTATTTTGCTGGTTTAGATGCCGTGGCTGCTGAGGAGATAATCATAGCTGGCTTTAGCACGCTGATGCTGGTCAACAGGGACGCCTGTGCCCCGGAGTACCTATCGGATATCAAAAGTTCTTTGTTAAGTTACGCGATAAATCAAGAAGCAGATTTTAGAATTAAAAATATAATATTTTCGGAAACAAGCTGTGATTTTGAAGTTTACCAGGCCGACCGGACTTTTCTTAAAGCTAAGCACGAGCTGATATCCGAGCCGCAACTATATTCGGTGCTGGCGGCTGTGGCAGTTGGCGAGCAGCTTGGTATGACAGCCGTGAATATAGAAAAGGGACTTCATAATATCAAACCCGTTTCGGGACGGATGCAGCGTCTTAAAGGGATTAAAGGGTCAACAATCATAGATGATACGTACAACGCCAGCCCGCATGCCACGATTGCCGCTCTAAATACGCTTTATCGGATTGAAGCGCCTCAAAAGATTGCCGTTTTGGGTAACATGAATGAACTGGGTGACTACTCAGAGTCCGAACATCAAAAAATCGGCGAGCACTGTGACCCTAATGAGCTTGACTTGGTTGTTACGATTGGGCCGGATGCCAACAAGTTTTTAGCTCCGGCTGCCGAAGAAAAAGGCTGCCAAGTTAAAATGTTTGACGACCCATACTCAGCCGGAAAATATATCAAATCTACCATCAAACCAAAGGCGATCGTTTTGGTAAAAGGCTCCCAAAATAAGGTTTTCGCCGAAGAGACTACTAAACTTTTACTGGCCGATCCCAAAGATGCCGACAAGCTGGTTCGCCAAACGCCGTACTGGATGAAACGTAAACATAAATCTTTCAGCCAGTGATAGACCTACTAATTTTAGGCGGTGGTAACTCGCCGGAGAAAGAAGTCTCACTTAGGTCTGCAAAATATGTTGCAGAAGCTGCCAGGCAGGCCGGTTTTAATGTCCAAGAGGCCGACCCTGCCGAAGGATTTTCGGTGTTGGACGGACTTTTAAAAGAAACCATAGTTTTTCCAATTTTGCATGGCCAAGGCGGTGAGGATGGCAGTCTGCAAGCTGAGCTAGAAAAAAGGAGCATAGCATTTTTGGGGGCGGGCAGCCGTTCTTCAGCCGAGTGTTTCGATAAATGGCAAACTCGTCTTCAGCTTCAGGCGGCTGGCATCTCAGTACCCAGGGGAGCTTTGGTTACGGAATCGTCATATTCAAACCATCCGCTGTCTGGTAAGCCACATGTTTTAAAGGTTTTGCGTGGCGGATCGAGCATCGGCACTTTAATCGTTCGCCAACCCGAAACACTTGACTTGCAAGAGGTGCAAAAGTTATTTCAACTGGATGAACAAGCAGTGATTGAAGACTTGGTTGAAGGAGTAGAAATCACCGTACCTATTTTGGACCGCTCGGCCCTTCCTATCATAGAAATTCGGCCGCCTGAGGGCAAAGAGTTTGACTATGAAAATAAATATAACGGCCAAAGCCGCGAGCTGTGTCCGCCACCGTCATTAAACGAGCAGCAAATAGCAAAAGCCAATCAGATTTCCGAAGCGGTTCATAAGACCATGAATTGTCGCCATTTCTCTAGAGTAGACCTAATTATGCGTCCAGATAGCAGCTTTGTAGTTTTAGAAATTAACACTATTCCCGGTATGACCAACCAGAGCTTATATCCTAAATCGGCAGCCATTGCCGGCCTGCCAATGCCTGAGCTTATAAAAAAGTTTGTTGAGCTAATAAAGCGTGACTACTCAATTTAGAACAGCTATCTGTTAAACTGGATAGATAATGAGACGTTACAACCCTCAGCAACTTGAGCCTAAGTGGCAAAAAGTTTGGCGTGACAGCGATCTGTATAAAGTGGATATGTCACGGACTGCCGATAAATATTACATTATCCCGATGCTGCCATATCCTTCCGGGGATCTGCACGTTGGGCATTGGTATAATTTCGCGCCAACAGATACTCTGGCACGATTCAACCGAATGTTGGGACGAAATGTCCTATCCACCATAGGCTTTGATTCCTTTGGCTTACCGGCAGAAAACGCCGCCATTAAGCGAGGCATTCAGCCGGCGCAGTGGACTTATTCCAACATTAAAACTATGATGGCCCAGATTGACCAAATCGGGGCCAGTTATGACTGGAGCCACACTCTGACTACCAGCGACCCTGAATATTACCGATGGAACCAGTGGCTGTTCTTACAGCTTTATAAACATAAGCTGGCTTACCGCGCCAAGAGTTTAGTCAACTGGTGTCCTAAGGATCAGACGGTTTTAGCCAACGAGCAGGTAGTTGGTGAAAAAAATGTCTGCGAACGCTGTGGCACTCCCGTGGTCCAAAAAGATATGGAGCAGTGGTTTTTCAAAATTACTGACTATGCCGACCGTTTGTTAGACGATTTAGAACAAGTAGATTGGCCAACAAAAGTTAAAACCATGCAAGCCAACTGGATTGGCAAAAGCCAGGGCGCTCTTATTAAGTTTAAAGTTAAGGATTCAGATACTTCTATTGAGGTCTTTACCACGCGCCCTGACACCCTTTTTGGCGCTACTTATATGGTGTTGGCTCCTGAACATCCATTAGTGAAGCAACTGGCTACATCGGAGCAAAAAAGTAAAGTTGCTGACTATGTCAGAGAAACCGAGCGTAAAACCGAGCTGGAACGAAAAGAAGGCGAAAAGGATAAAACCGGTGTATTCACTGGCGCATACGCTATCAATCCGGCTAATAAGGAAGAGTTGCCAGTCTGGATCGCAGATTTTGTGTTAGCACAATATGGTAGTGGAGCGGTTTTCGCCGATGCATGTGATGAACGTGATTTTGAGTTTGCTAAAAAATTTGGCATTCCTCTAAAACCAACAGTGATTCCAGAAGACGAGATCGAAGCCCAAAAAGTAAAAGACCTTGAATACGCGTACACCGGTGAGGGTGTGTTAATAAATTCTGGTAAGTATGATGGAATGTCTACTAGCGAAGCCCGTGAGAAAATTGTAGCCGACCTGGCCAAAGATAAAATTGCCAAAGAGCAGACCAATTACAAATTGCGCGATTGGTTGATTAGCCGCCAGCGTTACTGGGGGACACCAATCCCGATAGTTTACTGTGATGATTGTAGTATTGTGCCAGTACCGGAAAGTCAACTACCGGTAGCCTTGCCAGAGGATGTCACATTTGAGCTGAATAGCCGCTCACCACTGGCGGCTCGTGAAGATTTTGTTAACACTAAGTGCCCAAACTGCAAAAAACCGGCTAAGCGGGAAACCGACACCATGGATACCTTTGTTTGTAGCAGTTGGTATTTCCTGCGCTATTTAGACAATCATAACAACAGGGCTCCATTTGATAACGCGATTATCAATAAATGGGCGCCGCTAGACCACTATATTGGCGGTATCGAACATGCCATTTTGCATCTGTTATACGCACGATTCGTCACAAAATTCCTGCACGATCACCATGGGCTGGATTTTGACGAACCATTTAAAAAACTTACCAACCAGGGCTTAATTTTGGGTCCGGATGGCCAAAAAATGAGTAAAAGCCGTGGCAATGTAGTCAGTCCCGACGAGCAAGTAACCAGTTATGGCGCGGACAGTTTGCGATTGTATCTGATGTTTATGGGGCCGTATGAGCAAGGTGGCCCATATAGCATGGGTGGTATTGCCGGGACTCGGCGCTTTTTAGAGCGAGTTTGGACGCTAGTGAACGAGTTCGCAGACGCTAAACAAGTGGCTATGGCTGATACCGAAGCTGTAGAGATTGCGGTAGCTACTCATAAGACAATAAAAAAAGTTACCAAAGATTTGGAAACTCTTGGTTTTAATACGGCCATAGCAACACTCATGAGTTTTGTGAATGAACTCTATAAAATAAAAGTCAAGCAGGGTCTTTCCAGGACCTGGTCCTGGAAACAGTCGCTGGAAACACTAGTACAACTGCTGGCGCCGTTTGCTCCGCATATCAGCGAAGAGCTGTGGGCTGAGCTGGGACACGAAAACTCGGTTCACATCAGCAGCTGGCCGTTGTGGGATGAAAACCTTGTCAAAGAAGAGATGTTAACGCTGGCCGTGCAAGTTAATGGCAAGGTCCGGGCTGAAATTGTGGTAGAAGCTGATATTACAGAGCATGCGGCTATTGAAGCTGCTAAATCAGACGAGCGGATAGTCAAGCTAATAGCCGGCAAACATGTTAAAAAAACTATTTATGTTCCAGGCCGTTTGGTTAGTCTGGTCACATAAGTTTTTTTGCCCTTGAGAAATGGTCGCTTAACAGGTATAATACGAGCTAAGTTGTTAAGCTAAATTACACATTTAGTCTCGCTTAAAAAGGAGTATTGTTTGTGGGTAAGCCTAAAAAACGAACCAGCCCCCGCCGTACCGGCACGCGCCGCAGCCACTTAGCGATTAAACTCGCCCGCCGGGTGAATGCCACTAGTCCGGTTAGAGTTCGCACAACAAATCGCGAGTCTGGTGTAGCCAAAAAAATCAAAGCCTAAAGTAAAACCCTAAGCTATACTAGGTTAGGTAAGAAGCGCTAATAGCAGGAAGATTAACAATATGGCTAAACTCCGCAAAAAGCTTCGCTCAGCTATTCAGTCGAGACTGTGGATTTATTCGTTGGAGCAAGAACATAAAATTATGCGTAGTCACAGGGACGAAGTATAATGGCATCTAACCGTCATCTGGGTCGCATCGTAGCTCTGCAGACGCTATATGAGCAAGACTTTAGAAGTGAATGCCAGGACCATTCGTTGATATTGGACGAAGTGTTAGAGCGCAATATTGGCCGCTATAGTGAAACGATTGACGATAAGGCTTTTATTGAAAAGCTGGTGCATGGCGTAAGTAGCCGGCAATCTGAAATTGATGACATCATCAGACCGGTCGCGCCGGAGTGGCCAATCGAACAGATCGCAAGGGTAGACCGTGTAATTTTGCGTATGGGGGTATACGAGCTTCTGTTTGACAACCAAGTTCCACCTAAGGTAGTAATCAATGAGGCGGTAGAACTAGCCAAAGCTTTTGGCGGTGAAAACTCCTCAAAGTTTATAAATGGCGTGCTTGGTACGGTATTACGCAACCAAGAAACCAGTGGCGAGGTAAAACCTAAAGCCAAACCTAAAAAAGCTAAATCTTAAGGAATGACCTAATTCTATGAAAAGACCTAAGCCCGTAGCTGGCTTCCGTAAACTGGTTACTCGGCATCGCCCGGTTATTGATGAGGTGGTGCGCGAACCAACCGCTGGCGGTGTAATTTACCGTAGAGCCGACGGTAGTCAGTCTATCATCGAGTTTTTAATGATTCGTGATTCCAAAGGTCGTTGGACTATACCAAAAGGGCATATAGAAGAAGGCGAAACCGCTCGCCACACCGCCGAGCGCGAGGTCCGTGAAGAAACCGGCTTGCAGGAAATGAAGGTCTTAGATTGGCTTGGTAAAATCAACTTCAGATATCGTCGCGGCAACAGTTTGGTATTAATGACCACCGAGATTTTTTTGATCGAGGCCAAAGGTGATACGAATAAACTAAAAGCTGAGAAGTGGATGACTAATATCGGTTGGCTTCCGGCCAATGATGCTTTAGATAAGATCGAGTATGATGATATAGGCAAGTTGATACTTTTAGGACTTAAAAAGATACGTAAACTTGAATATGGGAGTTAAAAAGGATAACTTAAACTTAAAGTAATGGACACAAGTACATACAAAGCTTTCGCTCAGCAACATCTTGGTGGTTTTGATAATCTGGAACTTTTAATAAACGCTTTCACGCACCGGTCTTACCTTAACGAGCATAAAAAAACTGCCGGCCAACACAACGAACGGCTGGAATTTCTGGGCGATGCCGTATTGGAGCTGGTAGTTACGGAGTATCTATACAATAACTACTCCGACCCAGAAGGTATCTTGACTAACTGGCGCAGCGCGTTAGTGCGTACCGAAAGTATCAGCGCGGCTGCCAATCGCAATGGTTTTGAACCGTTGCTACGCCTAAGCCGTGGCGAAAAGCGTGGTAGCCAACGGGCTCGCGAGCAAATTTTGGCCAACTGCTATGAAGCTGTTGTGGGGGCGTTGTATCTAGAAAAAGGCTATGAAGCCACAAAGGATTTTATAAGTAAAACTTTGTTGCCAACTTTCGATGAAATACTAAAAAGCGGTTCCTGGATGGACCCTAAGTCCCGATTACAAGAGGTGGTACAAAGCAAGGACGGCTTTACCCCAGTCTACAAAGTGTTAAGCGAAGAGGGTCCTGACCACGATAAAGTTTTTGTTGTCGGTGTGTTTGTTAATAACACCCTAAAGGGTGAGGGCAACGGCCCAAGCAAACAAGCAGCCCAGGTTGCCGCGGCTGCTGAGGCACTAGCCCATTACCAATAAAATCCCCTATTTGACAACAGGGGTCTATATCTGTAATATATCCAGAGAGTTTAATCTATCAGTTAAGGACTTCCAAGGAGTTAAACAACTCTAAACCTATGCTTTCTATTCGTATGCAACGTACCGGCCGCCGCGGACACGCCCAATATAGGCTGATTGTTCAAGATAGCCGCTTTAGCCCCACCAGTGGTCGAGTAGTGGCCTTTTTGGGGAGCTATGATCCTCACACCAAACAAGCGACTGTAAACGGGGAGAAAGTCGCTAAGTATTTAGATAATGGCGCCCAACCATCTGACAGAACTGCTAAATTACTGCAAAAAGAAGGCATAAAACTGCCAGATTGGGTCAAAATATCCCCTGAAAAAAGCCGCAAAATACGTAATCCGGAGAAGTTGCGCAGGAATCATCCAGTTTCAACAAAGGAGCCGGAATCTCCAGCCGATAGCGCCGGGGCAGATGAACTAAAGCCTGAAACTGTGGCCGAGAAGCTTGTTGCGGAAACAGATAGTGTACTCCCGGTCGAAGTTGAAACAGAAACCGGAGCGCTTGCAGAAGAACCGGCCAGCGAGCAAGAGGCCCCAATCGTTGCAACAGACAAGCCAAAGCCTGAGGAAAAACCCGCGGCCAAGGAATCAGAAGTTTCAAAAGACGCTTAAAAACTAGGAATTCAAAACTGTCCAAACTGCTATAATTAAATTACTAAGCGGCTTACTTAAGAACAAGGAGACCCCCCATGAACAGTATCGACCAGCAATTCATTGAATACATCGTAAAATCACTTGTAGGCAAACCTGACGCCGTTAAAGTAGAGCGCCGGATTGACGAAAAAGGCGTGCTTTTAGAGTTAACGGTTGATCCGGAAGATCTTGGTCGGGTGATTGGTAAGCGTGGTGCTACTGCCCAGAGTTTGCGTACTTTACTGCGGGCACTGGGCACTAAAAACGATGCCCGCTATAACTTAAAAATTGTAGATACCGGCCCGCCGCCCAACCGTTCTTCTGACTCTGCGGTTTCTTCAAACGATGACTCCGCAAGCAGCAACTCAACTTCAAACGATGATTCAACTGCCGATGAAGATGAATCAGAAACAGCACCACAACAACCTGCTGTTGAAACTGAACCGGAACCAGAAGTTGAATCCCAACCGGAGGAAAGCCGCTCTAGCGTGGTCGACCGAACTCGTAAAGAATTAGCCGACCTCGACGACCTCGACGTCTAGCAAACTTTCGCCGTGCCAGCCTGCCACCTGGCAAAGCCAGGCGCTCTGCTGGCACTCTTGGACTATGGCGGTGTTGCCGTTTCCAGTACTCCTTCGCTGTACTTCAATACAGCTTAGTCCGTGCTTCGCCGGCGCCTAGCCACAGTATCAAGCGAAAGCTTGCTATAATTCTGACAGTATATGGAAGTTTTAGTAGTATATATAATAATTGCTTTTGTCGGTTTTGCTATTGGGAGAGTTGGCCATATTCTAGGCGGACACCTTAATACACCGGACCATTGGATTTACGGTGTTTTAGCCATCATCGTTGGCGCCTTTCTTTATAAACACGACTGGGGCAAATGGCTGATTGCTTTTGGTATTGGTCATACCATCAGCGACTTGAAAGACATGCTGAATCTCAAGTTTTACGGCCCCGATAAAGTAGAAGTCAAGAAATTCTGGGGCATAGACTAATGACGATACAGGTTATTACTCTATTTCCAGGGATGTTTAAGGGTGTGCTAAAATTATAAAACTATGAGCGGCGATCAATTTACAAAGTTATTTAAATACATCGAAGAATTCAGAGCCGGTACTGAAAAACGTTTTGAAGAAGCTGCTAAGGATAGAGCAGACATTCGTGGAGCAATTGCCGAGCTGTCAGCACAAGTTAGGGACTATCATCATGAAACGATTATTTTGTCGCATAATTGACCGAATGAGGGATGCGATTAAACAGATTGCTCAAGAAACTGGCGTAAAATTAAGCGTTGAACTCTAATTATTTTTGATTTAAAAGACGTGCTAATGTAAGACTACATGAAGATTCAGGTTATTACTCTGTTTCCGGAGATGTTTGAGGGTGTGCTGGGTAGCAGCATGCTTTGGAAAGCCCAAGATAAAAAACTGGTTGAGTACAAGCTGATAAATTTGCGTGATTTTGGGCTTGGGCCGCGGAAAATCGTAGACGACACCCCATACGGTGGTGGTGATGGCATGCTACTTAAGCCCGAACCGCTGGTCGCGGCCATAGAAGCTGCGAAATCGTCAGTGGTTGGCAACAAATCGTCGGTTATATTAATGACGCCTAGAGGTAAAAAATATACTCAAGCTAAAGCTCGAGAGTTCGCAAAGCTAGAAAATCTGATATTAATTTGCGGACGGTACGAGGGGTATGACGAGCGAATAACAAAATTTGTGGACGAGCAAATTTCGATAGGCGATTATGTGCTGACCGGTGGTGAACTACCGGCCATGATTTTGCTAGATAGCGTTACGCGGTTGGTGCCGGGTGTCCTTGGCGGGGATACTAGCGCTGAAAAAGAAAGTTTTAGTGATGGTAGTAGTATCCTGGAGCACCCACACTATACCCGCCCCGAAGTTTTTAGAGGCATGAAGGTGCCAGGGGTACTTTTAAGCGGTAACCACGCGGCGATAGAAACTTGGCGTAAACAAAACTCTAAAAAGTCCTAGTTCCAGCTACTTGCCAAACTAACAAGTTCGGACTATAAATAAGACTACAAGTAAGTAGAGGGGCAAATTATGTCAGCTAAGTCTAACTTAACAAATTGGTCGGCTAGGGCGGTAAATCCTCCAAAACTGACAGATCAACAATGGGGTACAGTTGGGATTGCCGGGGTGGTTCTAATTATCATGGCAATCTGCCAAATTGTGAGTTTCAATGATTTTACTGATGTGCTTTCCGGTTTGGGGCTGAGTGGTCCGAATGTTTGGGCGGCCATAATTATCGTGGCGGAGCTTTGGGGATCGGCCATGTTCTTCAAAATAAGGCTTAGCAGTGCCTTCAGAATGGTTAGCGCTATCGCGGCGTTTTTGGCGAGTAGTTTTTGGTTCATCATGAATATCAATCTGGTTTCTGACGGGCTTAGTAGTTCTGCGCAAAATAGCGGTTATTTTGGCCGCTATCTGGCTCAAAGTCCGAGCTGGTGGACCGTTATAGAGGCAACCATATTGCTGCTTTGGGTGCTTTACAACCTGGACTTAATGCGTGGCAGCCTGGTTTTTCGCCTACGCAAGTAAACCCATAAATCATCCAGCTGCTATATTATAGGACTTTCGCACTTTTCTACAGCCCCAGATTGCCGCTGGCTAGTTACAAACATCCATTCCTCTCTCGGTTAGCTACGGTTACCTCTCCTTCGGCCTGGATGTTTTCGTTATAGCCATTGGTATCCTGACATCTGCCTAGCCCACACTCACTTTTTTAAGCATATCTTTTTCTCGCATCTGTAAAAATTACATATTTGATCCGATCGGATATTTTATGTAATTGCTTAACAGGATAAGTTTATCTCAGATTAAAAAGTGAGTGTGGGCTTAATGTGACACTAACTTATTGAACACTTTGCAGCGATTGTAGCTTTTCCATCGGTGTC
>Ga0066639_10002138_pt1 | contig 17385 bp, 18 predicted proteins | sample CryGeyCG2114_010_2_FD_59504 | JGI IMG/M metagenome (GOLD analysis project Ga0066639, IMG submission 59504) | Groundwater microbial communities from aquifer - Crystal Geyser CG10_big_fil_rev_8/21/14_0.10 | ecosystem: Environmental > Aquatic > Deep subsurface > Groundwater | place: USA: Utah...
CCCCCGAAACCCTTGCAGGTTTACACGCTTTCCAAGCGTGCGCACTAGGCCACTATGCGATCTCTCCAGCCGGATTATTTTGTCTTACTACAAGCACCTTCACAATGCATTTGGCCGTATTTTGTCCAAACAACAGTGTTTATTGCAAAAGCCATAATAGAAAGAGATCCAGTTGTTGAACCAAATGAAGCACCTCCTGTGCCAAACAAAGAGTTATACACTGCAATGAGTGCTGCAATCTCTGTAAGAGTAAGAAGGATAAATGTAATTTTGCCCATCACGGCGCAAGGAGTAGATGTACAACATGATTTCATAGGAATAAGGTGGAATATACGTAACCATTGTATGTTTTTTGTTTTATTTGGCAATACGGCAATGTATCCTGCTTGTACTTATGAAAATCTCTCTCGAATGGTTGGCTGAATACATCGATTTCCTAGAGGAAGATCCTCAGAAGATTTCAGATGCTATTACTGCACATACAGCAGAAGTAGATGAAGTGGAGGTGCAGGGAGCACTACTTAACCATTGTTGTGTTGGAAAAATTTTGACACTTGATAAGCACCCGAATGCAGATAAGTTGCAGCTCTGCAGTGTTCTTACTGATAAAGGTGAAAAGCCTGTTGTCTGTGGAGGGGCTAACCTGCGCGTTGGAATGCGCGTGGCGTTTGCACATACAGGGGCACGAGTGAAGTGGCACGGAGAAGCAGAGCTCATGACGCTTGAGCCGATTAAGATCCGCGGAGAGCAAAGTGAAGGGATGATTTGTGCTGCAGAGGAGCTCGATATCGTAGAGTTGTTTCCAGAGTGTACAGGTCATGACATTGTAGATATGGGCGATGGAGACAATGATGTCGGAAAACCTCTCAAAGAAGTGCTCGGACTCAGCGATACAATTTTGCATATTGATAATCATGCAATTACACATAGGGCAGACCTGTTCTCGCACATTGGCTTTGCCACAGAATGTGTCGCCATTGGCATTGCGAAGTGGAAAGAGATGCCAGAAATAAAGACACCAGAATTCCCAAGCACTCCACTGCCATTTACATTTCGTGTCACGGCAGAGGGACTCGTACCACGGTACTGTTCATGTGTTCTTGAGATCGATAGCCTAGGAGAAACACCAGACTTTATGCGAAAGAGACTTGCTGCTGTTGGTATCCGTAGTCTTAATCTTCCGGTTGATATTACAAACTACGTGATGCTTGAAGTTGGTGTTCCTATGCATAGCTTTGACCTTGATGACATCAAAGGAGATATCGTAGCGCGTGTTGCCGTTGAAGGAGAGCCACTCCAGACACTTGATGATAAAGAATGGAAGCTTCCAGAGGGGGCACTTGTCTTCTCTGACGAAGAAGGAAACTTTGATCTCGTTGGTATTATGGGAGGTCTTCGTAGTGCTACAAAAGAGAGTACAAAGAGGATTTATCTTCATGCTCTGAGCCTTGACCCTGTTCGCATTCGTCGAACAGTTATTGCTACAGGGCACAGAACAGATGCCGCGACGATTTACGAAAAAAAGGTCCCACATAAGTCTACAGAAATTGGTTTTTACCGAGCATTAGACCTGTTCCTCGAACATGTTCCTGGGGCGAGGATTGTTTCTGCCCTTCAAAGTGGTGGTGACAATGGGATCGCAAAGCCAATTAAGTTTTCTCAGAGTCGTGCCCATTCTTTGCTTGGTGCCGAAATCCCTGAAGATACGATGAAAAAGATTTTTGGTGACCTTGGGTTTAGCGTTTCTGGTTCTGGTGATGAGATGTTGGTGACTCCTCCTCTTCATCGTATTGGTGATATTTCTGGGGAGCACGATCTTATTGAGGAGATCGGACGAATCTATGGTTTCAATAATATTGAAGACACAATGCCAATGGCATCTATTGTTCCGCCTGAGCGTGATACACGTATCAATACAATGCGTGATGCGTTACAGGAACAGGGGTATATCGAACTACTACCACTTTCTTTAATTGGGCCAGATCTTTTATCGAAGGTTGGTATCGATACCGAGTCATGTACAACGATCGACAACGCTATCGGAAAAGAAACAAGTCTTATGGCGCCAAGCACACTTCCTGCATTACTAGAACACGCAGAGAAGAACCTACTCGCGTTTGATGATGTGCTTCGCACATTCCATGTATCGACAGTCTTTAAGGGTGGTATCGATAGCAATATCGAGCTTGGTATGTCTATTGTGATAAAAAGAAAAACAGAGCTTAAGACAGATCCGTTCCTTCTTCTTAAGCAGGAACTCGGAGAAGCGCTTAAAGATGCAGGGTATACGATGACCCTTGATGTCTGCAAAGACGTACCATCGTACGCAAGTGGTAGCAGGGCCGCGAGTATTGTGGTTGAAGGAAAGGTGATTGGGACATTGTTTGAGGTCCACCCGGAGGTGAAGCAGAAGTTTGACCTTCCAGCGAGAGCAGCAGCTCTAACCCTTAATATCTCTGCATTAAAAGACATTCCTGCAGCAACAATTGTTGCAAAGGTTGTACCAGAGTTCCCAAGTATTACGTACGATACGACAATTGTAATGACGCACGACAAAAGTGCGGGAAGTCTGCTTCAGAAAATTGCTGAAAGTTCTACGCTTCTAGAATCCGTAGAGATTACAGATTTATACGGCAAAGATAGTGGGGAATATAAACTTACTATTCGTTGTACATACCGTAGTGCAGATAAAACTCTTACAGACGAGGAGGTGAAGAAGGAGTATGCGGAGGCTTCATGCTTATGGGACTGTGGATGAAATGAATGCAGATCTTGCCACTCCTCTATCACAGAAGGGTGATGCGGTTATGAGAATGTCTGAGAGAGACTGAGTGGCTTCCTACTGTGTAAATACTGGCCAGAAATTCATCACGATAAAGCTCAAAAAAAGCACGACAAGAGGAAGGCTAATAATAGCCATAAGGGTTTTTGAGTTGGTATCTTTTGGCTTCACACTCAAATAGAGGCTCGACCCGCCGTACAGTATTCCAACGAGAGCAAGAGGGAGATCTGCTACTTTGAGCCACCATCCTCCAAAGCTGCCAATCTGGTTATAATGCAGCATAAAGCTCACAAAGAAGCTTCCTCCAAGAAGATAGAACAAGAACCCCGAAAGCTTATGGATGTATGGAAGCACGAGGGAATAGTACCTTACTTTGTTTTCTTTTGCACTGTGAGACGTACTCGACCCCTTCTACGACGACGTGAAAGTAGCGCACGACCGTTTTTCGTCCCCATTCTTTGAAGGAAACCGTGTTTTCTGAGACGCCTGCGCCATTTGAGCTTTCCAAGCATAGTGGAGGCAGATTACGTACGGAGAGGCCGCTGGTCAAGATAATATGACGTATTTTTTGATCAAACCTCAGCCCTCCTCTACACTCCGTTCACTATGATTTCACACACTACTCAAACACTCGACTCTGGTCTTCCGGTTCTTACTTCTGCCTCAGATGGCACTGCATCTGTTACTGCTATGGTTTTTGCAGGTGCTGGATCTCGTTACGAATTAGAATCTGAACGTGGTATTAGTCACTTCCTTGAGCATATGTTTTTCAAAGGTGGAGACCGATACAAAAATACGAAAGAAGTAAGTGTCGCTATCGATGCAGTTGGTGGCGAGTTTAACGCATTTACAGGGAAAGAATATGCAGGGTATTACGTGAAGGTTGCTGCAGAGCATATTGATCTTGGATGCGATGTTCTCGGAGACATGCTCTGTAATGCATCATTTCCTCAGGAGGAAATAGAAAAGGAGCGTGGTGTTATTATTGAAGAGGATCGAATGTACCAAGATACGCCAATGTATAGAGCGGGTTGGGACTTCGAAGAATTGATCTTCGGTAGTTGTCCACTTGGTTGGGATACTATTGGTACGCACGATGTTATTAACAGTGTGTCTCAGGCAGATTTTCAAGCGCATAAAGATCGTCTCTATACACCAGACAACTTGGTGATTGCATTTGCAGGAAAGACAAGTGATGCACAGGCAATGGAGCTATCATCGAAATACTTTAGTGGTATGAGCGGAGCAAAGGCGAGGGAATTCGAACCACTTCTCGAATATGGAAAAGATAAAGTATTCCTTCGTACAAAGAAGACAGAGCAATCACATTTGGTGATTGGTGTTCCATCACTTGGCTCACAAGATGATCGTCATTTTGCACAGAAGCTTTTGGCAATCATCCTAGGAGGAAACATGAGCTCACGTATGTTCCTCAATATTCGTGAGGCAAAAGGCATGTGTTACTACATTGATAGTGATATTGATAGCTACCTTGATGCAGGTTCACTTTCTACAAGGGCTGGTATCGACCAGTCTCGTCTTGATGAGGCGGTGAAATTGATTATCAATGAGTATGATCAAGTTGCGCTACACGGAGTTCTTGATGAAGAAGTTGAACGTGCAAAGTCTTATATGAAGGGGTCTATTATTTTGTCCCTTGAAGACACAGAAGAGCTCGCGCACTTCTTTGGGAAGCAGCAGTTACTGTACCCACAAGTTCGTAGTGTTGATGAATACATTGGTATGATTGAAGCGGTATCCAAAGAAGATATTGATCAATTGGCAAAAGACCTTCTCGGACATGAAAACCTTCGCCTCGCTGTTATTGGTAATACTGATAACAAAGTAGCACTCGAAGGACTACTTTCGTAAATTATTTTATTCATTATTTTATACCCTGAATTTATGGAAAAAACGCTCATTCTCTTAAAGCCTGACTGTGTTCAGAAAAAGCTTGTTGGTAAGGTTATTGCTCGCTTTGAAGAAGCAGGCTTCACTATTCGTGCAGCGAAGATGATTCAACTTACTGATGAATTACTTCGTGAACACTATGCACATATTGCTCAGTTTCCATTTTATGCAGATGTTGAGAGCTTTATGAAAGAGTCTCCAGTTGTTGCATTAGTTCTTGAGGCTGATGGCATCATTGATGCTATGCGTGTAATGCTTGGAGTGACAGATTGTCTAGAAGCAGCACCTGGTACAATTAGAGCTGAACTTGGCAGTAAGGAAGAAGGAAAGAACAAAATGTGTAACATTGCACATGCATCAGATTCTGATGAAGCAGCAAAGGTAGAAATTGCTCGTTTCTTCTCTGAAGATGAGATCTTCAATCGCTAATTCGAAATCAAAAAAAGCCTAGGCATTCGCTTAGGCTTTTTTTTGTTACTTATTCCCCTTTACTCAGGAGTTCGAGTGCGGTGTTGAGTTGTGGATCTTCATCCGCTTGCATTTGCTCTTGTGTTCTTTCAACTTCAATATCTGGAGTGATACCTTCTTTACCAATATCTATTCCATTTGGGGTAAGCCAGTGTGCTGTTGTAATGCGAATACTTGTTCCACCTGGCAGATCGAATACTTCCTGTACTGTTCCTTTTCCGAAACTCTGTTTTCCAATAACAGTTGCGCGGCTTGCATCTTGTAATGCTCCTGCAAGGATCTCTGATGCAGATGCAGATCCTTCGTTAATAAGAACGGCAAGTGGTACGTCTGGAGCAATTGGAGAGCCAGAGACGTAGTGATTTGTTGGTTCTCCTGTTCGACGAGTAACAGATACGACTTTTCCTTGTGATAGGAACATCGATGCTAGGTCTACTGCAGCATCGAGGTATCCTCCTCCGTTAAAGCGAACGTCAATGATCATTCCATCAACATTTGCCTCCATTAATTCCTCGACTTCTTCTCGTACTTCTTTTGAAGTTGTATCTCCAAATCTATTAAGAGAGACCTTTCCGATACGCTTTCCATCGTATTCAATAATTTCACTTTCTGTACTTGGCACTTTGATGTCGTCTCGTGTGATAGTGATATCAAGTGGAGACCCCTTTCTTTGTACTGTTAATGTCACATCTGTTCCTTTTGGTCCACGGATTAATTCAACAGCATCTCCGAGTGTGAACCCTTCAATAGGATTCCCATCAATATGGGTGATGACATCTTCTGGAAGCAGCCCTGCTGCTTCTGCCGGTGATCCTTTTAATGGTGCAACAATAACAATTTGTTTTTCTCGTAATGTAAGTTCTGCACCAATTCCTTGGAGGTTGCCATTGAGAGATTGCTTAAATTCTTTATTTTCCTGTGGTGGCATAAATACGGTGTATGGGTCGTTGAGTGTTTTGACAATTCCTTCTGTTGCACCTTGTACCATCGTTGTTACATCCATGTTCTCAGGAGAGATGTAGTGTTTTGAGAGTAGTCTCCATACGCTCCATAGTAGCGTGATATCCACTTCTTTTTCAGGGTCTGTTATTACTGTTCCTGTCCCCAGATTGCCATCGAAAATTTCCTCCATTGCAGTATATTCATGAGCGAGTTGTTGTCGTTCGTAGCTCATTCCTACTTGCATACCAAGGAAGAGCGTTCCTACTGGAAGGATAATAAGTGTGATGTTTTTGAGGAAAGTTTTCATAGTAGATCCATGATACGTTATTATTGTTTCATGTCTACAGCAGCAATATCGAAACAGATGGTCGTGCGAGAAATTGTTACATTAGTGCCTGCAGCAGCAGACATTATGCTTGAGTATGGATTGCATTGTTTCTCGTGCTCCGTTGGGGGTGTCGAGACCTTAGAAGAAGGATGCCATATGCATGGCATGGATGAGGATACGATTGATGCCCTTGTTGAAGATATTAATGATGCTATTGGCACTGCACCAAAGCGACCACAAACAATTACTATTACTTCAGATGCTGCACGTGCTATTGGAGATATTGCCCAAAAAGAAAACAGGGTGGGCGAAATCCTCATAGTGACTGTTGATGAGCAAGGAGGTTTTTGTTTGGAGTTTCAAGAGACTCCCTTGCAAGGTGATATAGATTTCAGTTGCACAGAAGGGCCAGAAGTTCGCATTTTTGCATCGGTTCTGACACTTGGCCGTATAGGCGGAGCAACTATCGATATGCGTGATGGTCGGTTTAAGCTCGACCTTCCAGATGAGGATGGATGTTGTGGTGGGGATAAGGATGGATGTGGCTGCTCATAATCGTGGTATACTTCAGATGATGATTCGTCTTCCTGCATCACTTGAGCGTAAGTTAGAACAGTTATTTCCAAGAGTGACTGATCGCAATCGGTTTATTGCAGAAGTGCTCACAGTTGCATTACAACAAAATGATTTACAAATGGAGAGAAATGAACTTTCAAGTGTCGGCGGTACGTTGCACCTCTTTACAGATGGAGGGTCACGCGGAAACCCAGGGCAAGCGGCTATTGGTGTTGTTATTGAGGATCCTGCAAAAGGTGAGGTTGTTCGTGAGCATTACGAACGCATAGGGATCGAGACCAATAATGTTGCAGAGTATAGAGCTCTTATAGAAGGGCTCAAGATTGCACATCGTTTTCATCCAAATAAGCTTGTGTGTCATCTGGATAGCGAGCTTATTGTGAAGCAGTTAAGTGGTGAGTATAAAGTAAAGATGCCAACGCTCCGTGTCTTTTTTGATGAAATTCAGGATTTGTCTCAGGACTTCCCGTCTATTTCTTTTATACATATTCCACGTGCAGATAATCATAAAGCAGATGCATTGGTGAATAAGGCACTTGATGAGCATCCCTCTCCTCATTATGAGCGCCCGTAAATTACGAAAACCAAGAGTACCAAGAGTACAAAGAGTACAAGGAATCCTCGTGGCACTTGTATTCACCGTAATCATTCCTGTAAAAATTTTTGCAGCACCCTACTATCCAGAACTCACGTATCGCTATGAACATCATTTAATGACATTAAATCCAAATGAGTATCCACTATGGAGAAAGACAGAAGAGGTATGGCAATACGGTGGTACAGAAATTAAACCTGCTGCGATTCTTCGATCGGATGGTGATAATATTCCTCCATTGCCAGAAGGTGTTACAAGATCACTCCGAACTTCATGGAACAAAGAGGCAATTGCAGCAACTATTGCGACTCGTATAACAACGATTATCGATAGGCCTCGTGGCACAGTGTCTATTGATAAAAATGAAGAAGGGGAGATTGTATTTGAGGGTGTCGGATTTCGGGGTCGTACTGTTGATACTGCAAAAGCAGCAATGCTTACTATTACAGCACTCGATACTAATGTGACAGATATTCATCTTCCTGTGCGTGAAGAGCAGCCTGTTATTCATGTGTTACATCCAGACCTTCAAGACAGAGGTATTGCAGAGGTTATTGCTATTGGAGAGTCTGACTTTTCGCATTCAGCAACAAGTCGTCGTCATAATATTGCTACAGGTGTCAGCAAGTTTAATGGTCACATTATTCCTCAAGGTGAAGTATTTTCATTCAATGAGGTACTCGGTCCTGTCAATGGCGAGACAGGGTATGTAAAAGAGCTTGTCATCCTGGGTGACAAGACATTGCCTGATTATGGTGGCGGGCTTTGTCAGGTCAGTACAACAGCATATAGAGGTGTGTGGGAATACGGTTTTCCGATTGTCCAGCGCCGTAACCACAGCTTTGCTGTACAGTATTATGCTCCACAAGGAACTGATGCCACTATCTACCCTCCGTATACTGATATTAAGTTTTTAAATGATAGTCCTGGCGATCTGCTTATTCAGACACATATTAATGTTGATAAAGCGTATTTTATTTACTATGGAACAAAAGACAACAGAGATGCAGAGGTTATTGGTCCCTATGTGTGGGACAAGAGGTCTCCACCTGCCGATCGTATCGAGTACACAACAGACCTTCCACAGGGTGTGAAAAGGAAAGTAGGCAGCGCTGTATCTGGTATGCAGGCAGCATGGTTTCGTATTGTCAGAACACCTGATTCTGAGGAGTCTATCGAACCATTTTATAGTTATTACGAAGCACGGCCAAATTTTACGCAGATTGGTGGTGCACCGAAGGCGCCAAGCTGGCTTGGGGAGTAGCGTTTATTACTTTTCAGATGAACAAGATTTGCTACTGCTTTGTCCCTTTTTCCTTGATCACTTATTGTGCGTACCCTCAACCCCCGGCGCGCCGAGGGCATTCGGGCACTATAAAAGAGTGCACATGCTTAGTCTTTTCGCTCAAACAAACGCAACTGACAGATGAGCGTCCAGCCACGCCTCACATGTGAGGCGTGGCTAAGATTTTTGGTTACTTTTCATCTGAAAAGTGACAAATAAATCACATTATCTTATTGAGCCAATTGCTCGCATATCTTTTATAACAGACCCAGTGTGTAATGGTCTCATTGAAATCTCAGAAATAAGTGAAGAGCACAGCTGCGAAAATGCTTTTCTCTCTTCTAGTGTTAGGGTTTGTAGCGTGCTCCAGTCACCAGTAATACTGTGTTCCATGTATAGAATTTGATTCTGTGAGTGCTTACCAAATCCTTCGATACTTTTTTTGTCTGGAAGCAATCCAAAGAGATGAAGGAGCTGCAGTGTAAAGGGAACAATTGTATGCTCTTTGTTGTCAGAACATTCTTGAAGAAAATGCAGTGTTGCATCAAAAATTTCCGGTAGTGCATCTTCATCTTGCAGTGTGTTAATGAGAAGTTCTAGCCCCTGTTGCGCTAACATAAATGCACTGATATTTGTATGGGGGAATTCTCTTATGCGAGCAGCTCCTGTAATCATGTATCCTGCAGAGCATTCACGAATCTCTGCTGTAATATGGCTAAGTGGAAGTACACTTCCACCAAAGCGTGATGTAAGTTTTCGTACGCCTCGTGCACGTGCTGCAATTTTCCCTTTCTCTTTTGTAAAGAGAATGCAAAATCTATCTGCTTCACCAACGTTATGGGTTTGAAGCACGATGCTTTCCATACTGTATGTGTGTGCCATATTATATTGCGTAGACTATACGTGGTGAGTGAACTTGTGGACGTACGCCAAGCCATGCTCCTGCTCCTGCAAGAACTGGAATCATTAGTACTTCTATGAGAAGAAGACTTGGAAGAAGTGTCGTCATGAGTGGTCCAATTTCTTTTCGAAGTGGTCCAAGAATACCCCCATTTGTGAGTGCTGGTATATAGAGAGGAAGTAGAGATGCAATGAAAAGCATGATTGCAGTACTGAGTATGATAGCGATAAATAGTAGAATAACTGCCTCTGTCATAAATGGTAATGTAATAGAAAGTGGTGTCGCTCCAACGAGTCTTTCGACGAGCACTTCATCGCTCCGTGCCATTGCCCTACGTCTTACAAGTTCTGTGACGATAAATACTAGTGCGGCCGCTGTGATAATAAGAATAAGAATAGTAAGAGACCGTACTGCTGATGTAACACCGAGGAGTGCGTGCACTTGTCTTTCTTGGTCTGTGATCTGTGAGAGGAACTCGGGATCGACAACATTCCGCCATCGCTCTTGTTCTATAAATGCAGAGAATTGGTCGTAATTATCGAGGTTTCCAAGTGTAACCCCGATGCTATCTGCAAATGGGTTGCTCATATTAAACTCCTCCAAGAAAGCAATAAGCTGAGGGTCGGATACCCTTGTCTGCTCAAAGGCTTTCTCTTTTGTAATGTAGACCGTGTCTTTCACAAAGGGTTGTTGTTGTAATTCCGCAAGGAATGTCTGGATATCATTATCAGTAGCTTCTGCAAGAATTTCGAGTCGAAGGTCTGTGCGATTTTTGAGAAGAATCTGCACTCCTTCAAGTCCAGTTAGGACAAGAATAAGTAGTTGTACGAGGAGAAATACACCAAAAAGTGCACCAAGAGCAGTCATCCACTGGCGTTCTCGCCAGAGTGTTAATGCTCCACGTATTATTCCACGCCTTACAATAGTTGTCGTACAACTGCTTAGCATGGGTAGTAGTATACGGTATGAGATACTTTTACGCTATTTGACTCCCTTTCTTCATTGCTTCTTCTATCTTTCCCATTGCCTGAATGCATTCTATTGCTTTTGGATTATCAGGATCGAGGTTTAATGCGCGTTCAAACAGAGCTTTTGCCTTTGGGAAGTTTCGTGTTTGTAAATATGTTACGCCAAGGTCACAGAGCGTGAGTGCATTTTCACTATCAAGGTTTAGTGCTCGTTCAAGTGTGACAATTCCTTGAGCCCGTTGACCTGTATTAAAGAGGGCCCATCCAAGACAGCGAAGGATTTCTGCGTTATTAGGACGAGAGGCATTTGCTTTTCGTAGATGCTCTGCAGCATTCTCCCATTCTCCTGAAGCAGAGCGAAGAAAACCAAGAATGTAGTGACCGGTATAGCTCTCTTTGTCGAGTAGCACAGTTCTTTTCGCAGCAATTTCTGCTCGCTCAAATTGCTCGAGGCTGAGTTCGTTATCTGCGACTTCTTCGAGTGCAGAAATATTTTCTGGATCTTCAATAAGAAGCTGCTCTAGTATTTCTAGTGCATCGTGATGCTCACCAATGAGTTTTAGCTGCTCTGCACGTTCGAGTCTTTCGAGTGTGTCTGAGATTGGAGTAGTGTCATCGGTCATCGATTATCTATGATAAACAAAATTATCGATTTGAACAGAAAGAAGTCGACAAATTTTTTATATGTTAACCGTAGACAAAGAAGTACACAGTATTGAAAATAGTATGTGATGCAAGAACGATAGCCATTCCCACAAGGGAACCTATCATAAGGTTTTTTCCTTTTGACTTATTCTCTTCATTAACGAACCCTGCCGCATACATCAAAGCACCAAGAAGAAATGTTGCACCAGCTAGACTGAAGATAGTAAGTCCGAGCGTGTCTATAATGTTTACAATAACAGAGGATGGTGTCATTCCACTGTTTGGAACAGTAAGCTGTGTTTGTGCGTGGGCCGATGAAATATACAATAAATTCATAAGGAATATGCTTCTATACTACTTAAGAAGCTAATGTAGCGCCATAGTGCTTTAGAAGGTGCAATAATTAGTCGTGACTTTCGCTTAGAATTGCTAAACTATAGACCTCTTAATCTTATGACATTTCGTACTCGTACCCTTGGGCAGAAGTCCACTCGGCGTCAGAAAAAGCGTTTGTCGTTTCTCCTTCCATTGCGTCATTTTCAAAAATTGCGCAGCTTGCCACGTTTTCCAGTGCCATGGGGGAAAAATATAAATGGGGGACTGTCTCGGAAGCAGCTTATTACAAGAGGGGGTTTAGGGTTTGGTGTCTTTATGATTTTGTACATGATGCTTACGTGGTTTACGTTGCCAGATATTTCAGACCCAACACAATTACTTGCGTCACAAAGTACAGTTATCACAGATCGGAATGGTGTAGAGCTTTATCGATTATTTAATGAGGAGGATAGGACATTTATTCCTGGTAGTAGTATTCCTCAACATATGAAGCATGCGGTTGTGGCGATTGAAGACAAGCGATATTACGACCGTGGTTGTTTGGATGTTCGTGCTATAGCACGTGCGGTTGTAAAGCTTGGTCGTGCTGGAGGAGGTTCTACTATTACAAGGCAGTTGGCTCGTAATGCGCTTAACTTGCAACAGGACAACCGTTACCAGAGAAAGGTAAAAGAATTTATCTTAGGATGTCAGCTTGAAGGGCAATATGAAAAAGAAGAACTCCTTGATTTATATCTTAACTGGATTCCATTTGGACAAAATGCATATGGTGTCGAGCAAGCTGCCAAACAGTATTTCAATACATCTGCAGAGAACTTAAGTATCGCACAGGCAACAGTGTTGGCATCGCTTCCTCAGAGGCCGTCATATTTCAGTCCATATGGACGCCATGTCTATACAGAGGTGTCAGAGTCTGTGCATGAACAGGTTATTAATGGAAAGATTACAAAAGCTTCAGAGATTCCAGAGGAAGAGATTTCTATTGGGCTTCTTGGGGCATATGCAGGAACTGGATCGACTGTATTGTATGTTGGAGGACGAACGGATCAGGTGTTACAGAATATGAAAGAGAATGGATTTATTACAGATGCGGAGAGGCTCACTGCAATGGAGCAACTTGAAACGATGACATTTACTTCTGCACGTGAAGATATTCGTGCTCCTCACTTTGTATTATGGGTGCGAGATCAAGTGGAAGAACTCTTTGCGGGAACATCTGAACAAGGTCTTCTCGAGCAAGGGGGCTTGCGTATTGAAACAACGCTTGATTGGAACATTCAAGAAAAAGCAGAAGCGTCTGTAGAGCGTTATAGAGAAGATATTCAAACACGATTTGGTGCAGAAAATATTGCACTTGTCAGTATCGATCCGAAGACAAACCATATTGTTTCATATGTGGGTAATATGGATTATAACGATACAGAGCACGGAGGAAAGATAGATATGGCACAAGCCCCTCGTCAGCCAGGGTCATCGTTTAAGCCGTTCGTTTATGCAGCAGCATTCCAGAAGGGTTATAGTCCAGCAACGCCTGTCTACGATGTTCCGACCAAGATTGGTGATGATGAGCCACAAAACTTTGATAGTAAGTTTAAAGGGCTTATGACAATGCGTGAAGCCCTTGGATCATCACGTAATGTTCCTGCCGCAAAAGCATACTTCCTTGCGGGGGAAGAGAATCAAATTCTGACGCTTGTGTCATCTCTTGGTGCGCCAACTCCACTCGCAAGAAAAGAAGAACTTCAGATGGAGCGTGGTGAGTTTGATTATGGGTGGCCACTTGCTTTAGGCGCGGCAGAAACTCCGTTGCTTGAAATGGTTAATGCCTATGGTGGATTTGCTCGTGGAGGAACAGCACTGCCTATTATTAGTATTATTCGTATTACAGATAAGAAAGGAAACATTCTCTTCGAGGCACCTGATGAAAAGGCGGAAGAGGTGCTTGATGAACGTATTGCCTATCAGATTACATCTGTTCTCAGTGATGTCTCCGCACGACCTGAAGAGTACTGGAAAACACAGCTTACTGTGCCAGGGTTTAAAACTGCTGCGAAAACTGGTACGAGTAATAAGTGTTTAGAATGGAAAGATGTATCTGTTCCACATAAGCCAGGACAAACAGTAAAAGTATGCCAATTGCGAAAGCCAGATAATGCGTGGCTTATGGGATACACGCCAAACCTTGTTACTGGGGTCTGGGTAGGAAATGCCGATAGCTCATCAATGTACGATACTGCTGGTGGGCTTAATAGTGCGAGTCCAATTTGGAAAGATTTTATGATTGCTGCTCATCGACAGATTAGCAATCCACAGACTGATTTTGACCGCCCAGAAGGGATGGTGACGCCTCAGATTTCTACATTATCTGGCCAGTTCCCGACAGACTGCACACCGCTAGATCGTCGAAGGCCAGATGTCTTTTTGAAAGAAAATGCACCGAGCTTACAAGATCCTGCATGTGTTGCTTTGACTATTGATAAAGTCACAAAGCTGCTCGCATCTGATGAATGTCCAACTGATGCACAGGAAGAAGGAAACTTCCTGAGTGCTCATAGCCTGCTTCCAGAACGTTGGCCAACATGGGAAGAAGGAGTTACGAAGTGGGTTGCTGGTCAAATGGAGCTTTGGTATGCAGACCCAACTCATTCTGGCGCGATTATTCCTCTACCAGTAGCGCCCACAGAAAAGTGCACACTTGCGCTTACCCCTGGTCGCCTTGATAAGCCAACACTTGGTATAGCGATTCCAGCACCAAATGGTACTGCAACATATCCTGCGTTTCAGCCACGCATTAAATACGAATCAAAGGCGAAGATACGCGAGGTGTCATACAGTGTCGATGGGCAAAAAGTGGCAACAGTAACCGAGGAACCATTTATGTCTCCTATTCGAGTCCCACGATCTATTAAGGAAGCCGGTACGCACACACTTCTGGTGACACTTACTGATGAGTATTATAATACTGTGACATCGAGTGTGAACTTTACATTTAAGGAGGATGAGAGTGCTCCACAGGTACGCGTCTTACTTCCTAGTGCAGAGAATATCACTCTACCAAAAGGAGGATCCCTTCGTGTCAAAGTGGATGCGAAAGACCTCGAAAGTGGACTGAAGTATGTTCAGTTCTATATTGACGATACATTGCTCACAACAAAGCCAAAAGAGCCATACGAGATGAATTACACAGTGACACAGTCACCAGGGGTGTATACCCTAACAGTGAAAGCAATTGATATGGCAGGAAATAGTGCAGAGAATACGAGGACACTTACCGTGCAGTAGTATTATAGCTGTGCAGCTATTTCATCGGTGATGTCTGCATTTGTATGGACGTCAGAGACATCTTCGTCCTCTTCGATGGCACTAATTAAGTCCATGAGTTTTTGCGCTGCTTCGAGATTATCAATCTCGATTGATTGTAATGGAACGTGTTTCATATCTGCTTCTTGGATATCAAAGCCAGCTGCTTTTAGTATGTCGCGTGCCTTGGTCCATGTGCTGACGTCTGTGGTTACCGTCACAACACCGTCATTGACTTCGATGTCTTCTGCATCTGCATCCATCAATGCGAGTTCGATCTCGTCATTTAGTTCCCCCTTAGCCATAACAACACCTTTTTGTGTGAAGAGAAATTTTACAGATCCTGATTCTGCCATTTTACCTCCACGTTTTTCAATAATAGTGCGGACGTTTGGGAGTGTGCGGTTCTTGTTATCTGTAAGGCATTCAATGATAAGAGCAGTTCCACCTGGTGCATATGCTTCGTATGTCACACCAACTGTTGCATCTCCCTTTAGTTCTCCTGTTCCTTTTTTAATGGAACGATCGATATTTGCATTTGGAACGTTTGCAGCTTTTGCATTTTCTACTGCAGCTTTTAGTGACGCATTCATGCTTTGGTCCCCACTGCCACCTTCACGTGCTGCAATCTCAATAAGCTTTGCGTGCTTCGTAAATACTTTCCCACGCGCAGCATCAGCTGCGCCTTTTTTGTGCTTGATGGATGACCATTTACTGTGTCCTGACATGTTATTATTTTCGGTAAACCATCATTCCCATGAAACGTGCTCGTTCTGTAGAGTTCTTGAGCATTTTCTGGTGACGGAGACATACTCCTGTGTAGTAACGCTTCATAATGTTACCGAAGTAGTCGATAAATGGCTTAATAGCTGGGTAGTCTTTGTAGTCGATGTATGCGACCTGCTTCTCACAGAATGGACACTGCTTGCTTCGTGGGTCGGATCGTCGTTGTGGTTTCTTTACCATGAGAGTATTGGGGTAGATTAGATGTCGAGATCGTCATCAGAAATAAGTTTGTCGAGTTCGGCAGAGATTTGCTTCTTGTCTGCTTTAGGCTTCTCTGCAACTTCTTCGTCTTTTTTTGCTGCAACGCGCTTCACTTGGCGTTTTGCTTTTTCTGCAACACGAGCGGCGAGACGTTCCTCCTTCTCCTTTTTCTTCTCATCAACAGCATTTTCGCGGTCTTTGAGCCACTGAACAAATCCTTCAGAGAAGTTTGTTACTTCGTATCCTTTTGGTGGCTTGACGATAATGTGACGTAAGACGTTTGGTGTGATGCGTAGCGGTGTATCGATCTCGATAACTGCACGAGGCTTCATTTCGTAGTGGTATACAACATAGTTTCCTTCTGTGTGGCCTTTAATGCGGTACGCCAAACCTCTCTTTCCCCAGAGATCTTTGCTTATTTGCTTAGCACCTGTCTCTTCGATGGTCTTTTCAACCTCTTTTAAAAGATCCGCCTCTTCCTTTTGGGAGAGGGTTGCTGGGTAGAGGAAGCAAAATTCGTATATACGTGTATCCTCGTCTGTAATGTCTTCATGTAATTCTGGCATAAGATTCGTGGGTAAATCCTATAATCTAAAGCGTTATAGGAGAATCAGCTGGCGTAATTTACGTCCCATAGGGTTATTGGTCAAGGATTTTTGACGTAATTTGTGGATAGTACACGATGTTTTGGTACCTATTTCGCTCATTTTCCAAAGAGTAGCTCGTGAGTATCTCACTCTGAGCACTTACTTCTATTGAGGCTGTGTCATGTGTCAGTATCCACTGTGCCCATTTCTGGAGGTCTTCTTCGTTTGTAAATAGGAAGCCGTTTTCTTGGTGGCGTATGAGGCTACTGTTACCAGCGACGTTTCGTGCCAATATTGGCGTGCCAAGCATCATTGCTTCGAGTAGTGCATTGGATAATCCTTCACTCCGAGAGGTGTTGAGCACTATGTTTGCTTGCTGCATTACGGCATGTGTATCTTCTCTTGAAAGTGCTCCAAGGTAATGAATGTCGTGCTCTTTTTTTGCGATTTTTTTTAGTTGTTTTGTAAGCAGTGCATCGAGTGGGTTCCCTGCAATAACAAGGTGAATGTGAGGGTTTACGCGGTGCCATTTTTGTATGACTGGTATTGCAAAAAGCGGATCTTTGACATCCCGGATACCACTCGGAAGAAAGAGGATATGATCGTTATTGTTCAGTGTTAGTGCTTCGCGTACATTGTAATCTGAAGGGCACACGTCGATGCCATGTGGAATGATACGTATCTTCTGCTCTTGTTCTGGCCATAGTGATGCAACTCTATCTTTTGCATCTTGATGCGGACAAATGCAGTACCGTGCTTTTTGTATCACAGTGT
>Ga0066639_10002139_pt1 | contig 17381 bp, 15 predicted proteins | sample CryGeyCG2114_010_2_FD_59504 | JGI IMG/M metagenome (GOLD analysis project Ga0066639, IMG submission 59504) | Groundwater microbial communities from aquifer - Crystal Geyser CG10_big_fil_rev_8/21/14_0.10 | ecosystem: Environmental > Aquatic > Deep subsurface > Groundwater | place: USA: Utah...
TTTTCAAACTTTGTTTTATCCGTTTTATCCGTTATTTCAGCCTAATTCGTCCAATGGGATTTTGGTTTTATCAAACTGGAATAAGCCAAGCCGTTTTTGTCTTTAGTTCGCTTTTGGCCATTGCATTATTATTTATTTCTGGTTTTTCTGGGATAATTTTGTTTCTTAAAGAGAAAAAGAAAACTATTTTTTATTATTTTATGGTTCTTACTCTAACAGCCCCTTTAGTATTAATACCCACAGTTGTGCAGTCTCGCTATCGGTTTCAGATTTATCCATTTTTGGCGATTTTTGGTGCGTATTTTTTGGTTGAATTATTTAAAAAAAGACATGGCTCTAAACAGATATTTATAATCACGGCGAGTAGTTTATTGATATTGACTATTATTGATATAATAATGTTTTGGACAGTCATTCAAGAACGACTTTTATATTTTTTGGGATAAATATTATACCTTATGATCAGAACTGTTCATAAGTTTTTTCGATCAAACAAAGGACATTATCTAATGCTTGCTTTGCTGTTAGGCATTTTGTTTTTTATTAGTATTTATCGCTTGCCACACTCTCCAGCAACATGGTTTGACGAGGGAATTAATATTGGAATCGCCAAAAGTTTTGCCAATGAGGGAGTTTATAGTTTGCAAGTTGCCCCCGGAGAGTTTGTAAAAGAAAAATCATTTTTAATTACCACAAATTATCCAGTTTTAATTCCAGTTGCTTTGTCTATAAAATTATTCGGTTCCAATTTTATTGCTGCCCGTTTACCAATGGTTGTTTATCTATTTTTATTTTGTATTGCCACTTATTTATTTGTTAGACGTGTGTACAATAAAAACACAGCCCTACTTACATTGGCTCTAATCATAAGTTTTGTACCTTTTTATGGAAATGGGAAAGCAGTTTTGGGTGAAGTGCCGGGACTTTTTTATTTTTTACTTGGGCTATTGTTTTTGCATGGAACACAACGGAATATAAAATTATTTTTTATAGGATTGTCTTTAGGATTAAGTATTGCCACCAAACCATTTTTTATTATCCTTCTTCCGGCTTTGGCTATTGGCGAATTGTATAAGTACAGAAAGAATTGGAAATTTTTATTAAAGCGGGCTATTATTATTGCATCTGGAATAACAATTCCACTTATGATTTGGCTTTATACTATTATCCCAGAGTTTAGTTTGTCTAGAATTATAAAAACAGTTTCTTATTATTCCAATTCTTATGCTGATAGTGATTTTGTAAAACTTATTTTTTCAAATATTTTTCGATTTGTTAGTGAAACAACCCCTTTACATTTTTTATTGTTACTAGTTGTTAGTATTGTGGCTTTATTGTTAAAAATTAGGAAACGACGATCTATAAATGAAGTTGAGATTATTATTTTTGTTTTTGTGATATTAAATTTGCTTTGGTATTTGAAAACACCCGGCTGGTATAGATATTTTTATCCAGCACATTTATTATTATTCTTATCTTTTCCAGCTGCATTATTGCAAATTATTCCTAAACGATTGGCAATTATTTTTATTGTATGCTTGATTTTATTTCAATCAGCATTTCTTTTTTATAAAAAAGACGATCTGCTTTATTATTCAACAGAGACTGTTAAAACTAGTGAATATATTCAAGAACATTTGCCTGTCGGTGGAAATATTTTAGTAATAAATGGTCCTTCTTTGGCTTTTTTAATTAAAAATAGAGAGGTTTATCAATACTTGCAAATTAATCCTACTTTGCATTTTGGCGTTGATATGTTTGAAGATTTAAAAGAGGAATCATTTGATAACATTATTATAAATGGTTCTTTGTTTGGTCTAGCTAATAAAGAGGATGTAGAAAAATATCTGACAGAATCATATATTCCGGTTAACCAGATAGGCCATTATGACATTTATCAAGATAATACTGCCTTATGAATGATTTAGCGGATCTCTCTATTGTTATCCCAGTATTTAATGGCGAGACTTTTTTAAAAGATTCCCTTGCAGAATTGGAGCAGTTTGTTAGAAATTCTGAAAATAAAATAGAATTAATTATTGTAAATGATGGCAGTACTGATAATACATTGTCAATTGTTCGCGCTTTTGCTGAAAAGGATCAGCCTTGCCAAGTGGTTTATCTGCAGGAAAATACAGGAAAAGGTGCTGCAATTAAAGCCGGACTGAAGCTGGCACAAGGGAATTATGTTTGCTTTACAGATGCTGATCTGCCGTATGGTTTAGATATTTTAAATGACATGTTAAATTACATAAGAGAACATGAGAAAATAGCATTGTTGTATGGGTCGCGTAGCCATGAAAAGTCTAGTTTCAAGCAAAATTATGGGTTAATACGGAGATTTGGTAGATTATTTTTTTCTTGCTTAGTTAGATTTTTGGCTATATCTGAAGTGTCGGATACCCAATGCGGAATAAAAATGATGATAAATAAATTAACCTTTTTAGTTGTTGAAAAATCTATTATTAAGCGATTTGCTTTTGATATAGAGCTGTTTGTTATAAGTAAAGTAAACAATTTTGTTTTTCACAGTTTTCCAGTTAAATTAAGACATCAGAAAGAAAGCAGTGTGAAGCTTGTCTCGGATACCACGGTGATGATTATGGATATTTTTAAAATAAGGAGTAATATAAATCAAGGATTATATACAAAAAAATGAAATTGAATAGAATGATATTGTATTTTTTTATAACTTTTTTATCTGCGGTTGTTTTTTTGAGTATTCCAAAAATACCGCTGGATATACGGGCGGCAGTCACAGGTAACCCACTGGCATGTAATGTTTTGCCAATATATAGATCAATGCGGAAATTGCCAGATATTGTTTTCTTTCCATATTTATTTATCAAAAATAAGTTACCTCGATACTATCTATATATCGCATATGATGATATTGTGTATTTGAATGCCAACTTACCGATCTCCTCGCCTTTTACCAGTATTCTTCTTGATAAAAATAGAGTATCTGTAAAGGCTTTATTTGAGAGTGGTGAATTTAGTGGAAAAGTAGATGTGCGTTATAAAGGGTTAAATCCAGATCATTGGAATAGTCTAAAAAAATCTTATAAAATCAGTTTTAAGGATGGTCAGATATTTGAGCAAGCCTCGACACTGAATTTTACACTACCTTTTGATAAAGGATATTATGCAGAACTTCTTAATGCATATAGGGCAGAGAAGTTTGGCTTGCTTACACAAAATATGAGACTCGGCAATTTGACTATAAATGGTCAAAATAATGGCGTTTATTTAATTTCAAATCATTGGTCTCCAGAACTTTTGGAAGCAAATCGAATTCCTGATAATGCTGTAATTTTTGGTCTTAATGATGGTTCTGCAGAGGTGCTTGGAGAAAATGATCAGATTGATTATGCGGCTGAATTTAATCTTTTTTCATTAGATGGCATCCGTGGATGGAAAAGTTATACTCATGAAAAAGAAAATTATGAAGAACTACAAGCACTTCTTAGCATTATAACTTATGCGCCTGATGACACATTTGAGAAGGCTATTCCATTGCTTTTGGATTTGAATAAATTTTATGCCTGGGATATTCTTACAATTTTGGCAGGAGATGTACAACAAGATTTCGAAAATTTAGGCATGGTATTTAATACTGCCACTGGAAAATTTGAATTTTTGCCGGTTGATGTAATGATTAACCCTTCGAGCGGACAGTATTTTGAGGATTCAATAATTTCTAAAAGAGTTTTTGCTATAGATGAATTTAGGGAGAAACGAAATAATTTTTTAAAAGAGTATATAGGAGATAATTCAAATCTTGACAACGATTTACAGTTTTATGATGAATTGTATAAATCATCAAAGTATGATTTTTTTCAAGATTATGCAAAAAAACATAATAATTTCGTATTTTTAAGATGGGTAAAAGATATAAGGCAATATTTTGTTGATAATTTCAATGACGCCTGGTTTGTTTTGAAAAATGAGTATGCTCCGTTTGACAAGGACGAAAAAAAGGATGATTTTGTTTTTGCAGGAAGCTTTGGAAGATTTGGAGAAACTTATATTAATATGGATGAATTTATTGCGCGAAATCCGCAATTTATTAAAAGAGGTACTAACACAGTAGGGTTGTTGGGTCGTAAGTATGTTTTTTCTAAAACTGTTGTTATCCCGACAGGATTGCAAGTTGAAATTGATGCCGGAGCAGTGCTGGAAATGGGTCCAAATGTGTCCTTTTTATCTTACAGTCCGATTCATGCAGAGGGAACAGAAAATCTTCATATTATTATACGTCCAATAGATTCAAATAAGCCGTGGGGCACTTTTGCCGTATTAAATACCGAACAAAAAAAGAGTATAATCAAGTATGTTGAATTCTACAGTGGGTCAGGGGATATTATTAATGGTGTTAAATTTAGTGGAATGGCGGCATTTCACAATGCAGATGTTGATGTATCTAATTCTAAATTCAGTAATGCCTTTGACGATGATGGTTTAAATGTAAAATATGGAAATTTTGTTATTGAGGATTCTTTATTTGAAAATAATTTTTCAGATGGTATAGATATTGACTTTGGGCCAAAAAATGCTATTATACGCAACAATACCTTTGTAAATAATGGTTATGGCGGAGGAGGAGATTCTGTAGATCTTAGTTGGAGTGATATTATTGTGGAAGGAAATGAAATTAATGGTTGTACAGACAAAGGTATAAGTGTAGGAGAAAAATCAAATCCAATAATTAAAAATAATACAATACAACATTGCGATATAGGTATTGTGGTAAAAGATTTGTCTGTTGCGCAAATTGATAATAATCTTATTGAGGATGTTCGGGTGGGTGTTGCCGCTTATCAAAAGAAAGCAGTATTCGGCGGTGGCAAAGCGCGCGTATCTAATCTTACATTTAATAACGCTACAATTGATTTTGAACAAGATGATTTATCTGAAATTATTATTGCTGATTGAGTATGAAGAAAGAGTCACGGCACGAATTTAAATATGTTGTTGATAGACATTTGCTGCCAATAATTTCAGGTTATCTTGAGGCTATTGGATTAAAAAAAGATGAGGCGACAAATGATGAATATGCGATTAAAAATGGAAGTTATATAATTACAAGTTTATATTTTGACACGCCGTCACTTAAGGATCATTATGATAAGCTTAGCGGATTGAAGCATAGAAGAAAGCTTCGGGCGCGAATTTATACAGAGAAATTTTTTGATGACGAAGAGAAGGTCTGGCTGGAAGTTAAAGAGAAGTTTGATACGAATATACTAAAACACAGATCATCAGTTTCTAAAAATATTTTTTTAAAATTTTCTAAGACAGGTAATGTTTTTTCACTGGTAAACCAATTTAATTTACAAAAAGCCTTGGATGATTTTAAGTATTTATGTTTGTGGTATGGCTATGGGCCTCATATTATAGTTCGATATAACAGAAAGGCGTATATTGGTTATTTCATGTCTAATTTCCGACTCACACTTGACAGCAATATAGAGGCATGTCGGTGGAGAGATGTGGAAACCATTAGACATATGACGCCGGTTTTTAAAGATAAATTTGTTATAGAGGCGAAGTTTAGAGGAGCTATGCCTTGGTGGTTTAAAGATATGATAAGGCGTTTCCAGCTTTCCAGAAGTTCTTTTTCTAAATATACTAATTCTGTTGATGCGCTTCATCGACATAATAAAATAGCCAGATAAATATATATGTGCCGATATAAACTTCGTTCGCTCATAAATAATTAAGCAAGCTTATTACTTATTTACTCACTCGTTTATGAATAATTTTTATAATTTAACAACAACAGAAGTCAGCGCGGCCATGATTGTCATAAATATTATTTTTTCATTGATTTTACAGTTGATTATTGTTTGGACTTACAAAAAAACGCACAAAGGCCTTTCTTATTCCCCGTCCTTTATTTTTACATTGGTGATTGTGGGCGTGCTTGGTACGGTTTTGATGATGGTGGTACAAAATAATCTTGTTGGCGCATTTGCATTGCTAGGGGCTTTTTCTCTCATTCGTTTCAGAACAATACTAAAAGAAACAAGGGATATTGCTTTTGTATTTTTTGTCTTGGTTATTGGCGTGTCGGTGGGTACAAATCATTACTCATTGGCTTTGATAGCCACCATTAGTATCGTGCTGATAGTATTATTATTGTATAGATTTAATGTTGGCAGTATGTCGGGCGGTTTGGCATATATACTTACCTTTACTGCTAAAAATGATCTTGACATTGGCAATATAAAAGAGGTACTTGGTAGAATGTCTAAATCTTTTGAGTTGATGCAGGTGCGTAGTTATGGGCTTGATACAGATAGTTATGTATTTTCTCTGGAATTAAAGGATAGCATAGATTCTGTTTTTGTTATTAAAACCTTAAAAGAAAACCAATCCATTGCGGATGTTGAAGTTATAACCGGAGAACATACTATAGAATATTGATTTTTATTTATGTGTGGAATTAATGGATTTAATTTCGAAAGCAGAGATTTGATTATTAAGATGAACGAAGTTACCAAACACCGCGGTCCTGATCAGACCGATGTTTTTGTTTCTGATAATATTTCTTTGGGGTTCAATCGTTTGGCAATTATAGATTTGTCAGAGAAAGCAAACCAGCCGATGTGGGATGACAGACATGAAGTCGCGATTATTTTTAATGGTGAAATTTATAATTTTCAAGATCTGCGCGAAGATTTGAAAAAAAAATATGTTTTTCAATCAAATAGTGATACAGAAGTTATTCTAAATTTATATAAAGAATATGGTATTGATTGTGTTAATAAATTGAATGGAATGTTTGCTTTTGCTATTTGGGATATACGAACACAAGATTTGTGGATTGTGCGCGACAGAATGGGTATAAAGCCGCTGTATTATTTTTATGATGGTAAACAGTTTATTTTTTCATCAGAGATAAAAGCAATTTTAGAACATGATATTAAGCGGCAGGTTGATGTTGAGGCTTTTAATTTGTACATGCATGTTTTGTACGTACCAGAACCGCATACAATGTTTGCGGGAATAAAAAAGTTGCCACTCGCCAGTTATTTGAGATTAAATAAAGGTAATAAATTAAGCCTTACAAAATATTGGAAGATTGACGACTTTTCAAATACAGATTTAAGTAAACATGAAATAGAAGAAAAAATATTATCTTTATTTCAAGATAGTGTTAGACGCCAGCTAGTTTCTGATAGACCGGTTGGCGTATTTTTGAGCGGTGGAATAGATTCAACAGCAGTTCTTGGTGTGGCCAGTGAATGTAGTGGAGAGAAAGTAAGTACGTTTTCTGTTGGTTTTGATGTCAAAAGCAGTCAAGCAGAGAAGTTTAATGCCGACTTTTTTTTAGCGCGCCAAACTGCTAAATATTATAATACTGTTCACCATGAATTAACGATAGGTGCTAGAGATGTAATAGATAATATAGAAAAAGTAGTTTGGCATCTTGGTGAACCAGATTTTAATCCAACGGCCGTGGCGCAGTTTTTACTTTCCAAAATGGCCAAGCAAGACGTAGCGGTTGTTCTAGGCGGAGATGGTGGTGATGAGCTTTTTGGGGGCTATCCGCGGTATTATTATAGCAGGCTATTGAGTTATTATCACAAAATGCCTTCGGCACTAAGGCGAACATTGGAAACTGCCTTGAAAGCTGCGGGCAAGGAAGATATTGTCTCAAAATTAATGTTAGGGTCAAATTCAGGTGTTGAGCGTATTCTCGCTTTTTTGTCGCAAAAACCTTCGCTTATTTCAGATATTTTACAAAAAAATATTTTTAATAAAGATTTGACAAGCCAGTATTTCACTAAAAAGTATTTTCATGAAGCGAGTTTGCCAAAAGATTTTGAAAAACATTTTATGAATATTGACCGGCAGAGCTGGCTGGTTGATGAATCTTTATTTAGAACAGATACAATGACTATGGCCTGGGGATTGGAGCAGCGTGTACCTATTTTAGATTATCGTTTGGTTGAACTGGCCAATAAGATTCCAACAAGCTGGAAAATGCATTTAAGTTATAAAAAACCGGCAGAGTTTCAAGGCAAAGATATCTGGCGCGGGGCAATTAATAAATATATTCCAGACCATGTTGCCAAAGAAAAAAAGCGAGGATGGTTTACGCCAATGGCAAAATGGATGCGCGATGACCTGCATGATTTTGTTGGCGACATAGTCTCACCAAACAATCTCAATTCAGATTTTTTTGACGCCAATGCTGTACAAAAAGTATGGCAAGATCATGTAAATGGAAAAGTGTATAATTTGAATATTATTTGGGCGATTGTAATGTGGCAGTTGTGGTATAATGAGTTTATTGTTTATTGATTGTAGATTTGCGAGCTATTTTATAATCTGTGGACAGGAAGGGACTAAAAAATAATTGGTTACTAGTAATTGGTAATTGTGTTACATTCTAAAATATCCCTTTTAAATGTGTATTATAAGTTACTAATTACCATTTACTAATTACAGACAGGGATAATATGTTTATGCCTTTGATTTATATCAACAGTTTGACTACTCAATTATGAGGATATTATCTTATTTAAAAGAGATTTGGCGTGGTAAAGACACTTATCGTATTTTGATGAACGATGTGTGTCAAAAATATACATTAAAAGGGCAAATACTTGATCTTGGCAGTGGTGCAAATTTAGCGAGTTATCATCGTTTTTTCAAAAAGGCAGATGACGCAAAAATAGTCTCGTTTGATTTAATGATGGATCAGGCGGAACGCAAAGATGCAAAACAAATTGATTTTGAAAAAGACTCTTTGCCACTGGATGACAATTCGGTTGATATTGTGCTGATTTTTAATTTACTAGAACATATTTATAATGATTCTGCTCTTATTAAAGAAATGAAGCGGGTGTTAAGGGGTGGGGGAGAGGTGGTTGGTTCAGTACCGTTTTTAGTAGGTTATCACGCTGATCCGCATGACTACTGGCGCTATACTAGCGAGTCATTAAAAAAAATATTTTCCTATTATGGCTTTTCTGATATGAAAGTAGAAGTGATAGGTAAAGGGCCATTTACAGCTGGATTTTTGCAGATTGAGTTTGTATTGCCACGAGTATTAAAAATATTAGTTGTGCCAGTAGTTTTTTTTCTAGATAAACTTTTATTTTTATTTAAACCTAAATTGAATAGAGAGAAGTTTGCTTTAGGGTTATTTTTTGCATTGAAAAAATAATATGAAATTAGTTTATATCGCCAACATTCGCATTCCAACCGAAAAAGCGCACGGACTGCAGATTATGAAGACTTGTGAAGCCTTAGTTAAACAAGATGTTGATTTGGAATTAGTTGTTCCAAATAGGTTGAATAAGATAAAAGAAGATCCTTTTAGTTTTTATAGAGTTGAAAAGAATTTTAAGATTAAAAAATTGTGGTGTATTGATTTTATTACCCACAATTTTTTTGGACGTTTAGGATTTTGGCTGGAGAGTTGGATATTTTGCCAGTCGGTTAAGAAATATTTAAAAATAAATAAATTTTTTGTTTATTACACCCGTGATTTGCTGACAGCGTATTGGCTGTCAAAGAGTTTTAAGCCAATGTTTTATGAAATTCATAGTCTGCCAGAACGTGTTCGTTCAATTCATAAAAATACATGGGAGCGTTGTAAAGGACTGATAGTCATTAGCGAAGGCATTAAAAAAGAGTTAATTAAATATGGAGTTTCAGAAGATAAAATTTTATTAGCCAGAGATGCGGTTGATTTAGATCAATTTAAAATTAAAGAAACGAAGAATGAGTGCCGTAAAAAATTAAATTTACCAAAAGATAAAAAAATTGTTGTCTACACTGGACATCTTTATGACTGGAAAGGAGCTGATTTATTAGCAAAAGCAGCAGGATTGCTAAAAGAGGGGATTGAAGTGTATTTGGTTGGCGGAACAGAGATAGATGTAAAAAAGTTTGAAAAAAAATACAAGTTTCCGAATTTGCACATTGTAGGCTGGCAAAAGCATGAGCTTATTCCGTTTTGGCTCAAAGCCGCTGACTTGTTGGTCTTACCTAATAGTGCAACAACCAGGATAGGATCAATTTATACTTCTCCGGTAAAGTTGTTTGAATATATGTGTGTTGGTAAGCCAATAGTTGCGTCAGAAGTTTCTGCGCTTGAAGAAATTTTAGATTATGTTAAATATCCGGTAAAGTATTTTCGGCCAGATGATTTGGGTTCTTTAGTTGAGTCAATAAACCATGTTTTGGGAAATATAGATAAGTTTATTTCTAAAAAAGAATTGACTTCGGAAGGTATAAAAGAATTTGGCTGGGAAAGTCGAGCTGAAAAGATAAAAGATTTTGTTTATTAAAATTATGAAAGACCAATTATTTGAGTTAATCACACTTGTCAGCGGACAACCCTATAATCCGTTGTGGGAAGAGAAATTACCTTTTATTTTGAACGGCCTGGTTTTTGTTGCCATTTTTGTTATTTTATTTTTTTATTTTTATCACAAATATTTTTGGCAAGAAAAAACAAGTCGCAAGTTATTTTTTTTCACTTTGAGTACAGTAGTTTTCTTGATTGTAGCTAAGTATGTTCTTTACCATTTTTATCAAGGGTATGTTTCTGACCGCCTGTTTTTTTACGCCCTTCCTTCTCCTCGGGCCAAAAATTTTATTTGGTTTTTATTGCCCTGTATAATCTTTATACTTTTTTTATTTTTTCAACAAAAGATAGAAAAGCTACCAAAGAATAAATTTTTGGCAGTTATTTCTCTTTTTTTTATAATATTTACACTTTCTGTAGCTGGAATAAGGGACGGATTATTTAGTATTATTGATCCTTTAACACGGAGTTATTGGGAATATACCGGCAGTCTTCCTTTAGTTCAAGAGATGGGAGTAAAAAATTTTATTAGTCAATTTAGTTCTATTCTGTCACAATTGCCTATACACACCCAAACTCACCCTCCAGGTTATGTTTTATTTTTATTCTTTTGGCAAAATTTATTGTTGGTAGGTTATCTGGGTTTGGCTGTAATTTTGGTAATTATTGCCAGTCTTACTGTTTTACCACTTTACTACCTATGGGAGAAGGTTATTTCGCCGGTTACAGCTCGAAAGATGGTGGAGGTTTTTATTTTTATACCAAGTTTAGTGATATTTTCTGCCACTTCTATGGAAGCTTTTTTTATACTTATAGTCTGGCTAGCGATTGTTTTGTGTTTTTTTGGCTGGAAAAAAAATTTATGGCTTTCTTTAATCGGAGGGCTGGTTCTGGCTTATGCCCTTTTTTCCAATTTTTTGTTTTTGTTGTTGACACCATTTTTCTTAGCACTTTTTGTCTATATATTGAAGACAACTAATAGTGGTAGGACAAAAATTATAGCAAGGGCGGTTTTTTCTGGTATTGTTTGTCTGTTTTTTTTTATCATTTTGAAATACTGGGGAGGTTATTCTGTGGTAGATAATTTTTTTGTAGCCCGTGATATTAACAAGCAATTGGTAGAAAGCAATTTTGTTTCTGTCGGTATTTATTTTCAATATCTGGCAATGAATATATTGGCATTTTTAACATATCTTGGAGTGCCACTTTGTATTATTTTCTTTAGCGACTTACCATGCACTTTTAAAAAGAGCGGTTTTTGGTTTAAAGCAGGAGTCGGGATTTTATTTTTTTTCCTACTCGTTGGTATATTTCAGGGAGAAATTGAGAGAATATGGCTTTTTATTGTGCCTTTTTTTATTCCATTTTTTAGCCATCTATACAGTAAATATAATTCAACCCAATTTCGTGCTGTTTTGTCTTTATTATTTTTTCAGATAATTATTTTTTCAGTTTTATTTTATACTTATTGGTAAAATCATGTGTTAATTTCCGTAGTAATTCCGGCTTACAATGAAGACAGGTGTATAAGAACAGCTATTCAATCAGTGTATGATTTTTTTTCATCTAAAAATAGCTTTTCTTTGGAATTGATTGTGGTGGATGATTGTTCTGCGGATCAGACAGCTTTAATAGTTGAAGGTTTAAAAGAAAACTATCCCTCATTGGTGTATATGCGTAACGAAAGAAATATGGGAAAGGGTTTTTCTGTAAAGCGAGGTATAATGGAGAGCCGCGGGGATTATGTTTTATTTATGGACGCTGATTTGTCCACTCCACTTGGTCAGTTTGATATACTGTGGAAATCGGTTGCTGACCACGATGTAGTTATAGGGTCGAGAGCACTCGCAGATTCAGTCATTGTTTGCCATCAGCCATGGTTTAAGGAGTGTGTTGCCCGACTAGGTAATAGAGTTATTCGGTTATTTTTACGATTACCATTTCATGATACCCAGTGTGGATTTAAATTGTTTTCTCGTCGGGTTGTGTCTCAGGTTTTTGTTCTACAGACCATTGAGCGGTGGGGTTTTGATATGGAAATTTTGTTTATTGTTAGTCGCCAAGGTTTTCGGATTGCCGAAGTTCCGGTACGCTGGAGTAATGATCCAACCAGTTTGGTCAAAAAAGTTGATTATTTTATTGTGTTGTTTGATGTTTTTAAAATATTGACTAATAGCGCTTGTGGACGCTATAATAAGACTGTTTAGAAACAGATGGTCGGTTTCTATATCGCATAATTTTTATGAAAGTAATTTCTTATTCTATAATGCAGAGGCTGGAAAAGCAGCATTGGTGGTTTCGTGTTCGTCATGAATTGATCATCCAATTGTTTCGGAAGTATTTTTCACGACGAACAGATCTCAAGATTTTAGATATAGGTTGTGGTATGGGCTCAGTGTCGGCGCTTCTAAGTAGATGGGGAACGGTTTACTCAGTTGATCCTTCTGCGGAAGCTATAAAATTTTGTCGGCAAAAGGGACTCCAACATCTTTACCAAAACACAGCGGAAAGCCTTCCATTTAATGACGGTTTTTTTGATGTGGTTATAGCTTTGGATGTGCTGGAACATGTTAAAGATGATCAACAGGCTGTTGATGAGATTAGTCGAGTATTAAAGCCCCAGGGAGTGTTTATTTGCTTTGTGCCGGCTTTTATGTTTTTGTGGTCAGAGCAGGATGAGATATTAATGCATTACCGCCGTTACAATCGTTCATCTCTTAGTTCTTTATTTACCGATGACTGGAAATATTTAAAGACAAGTTATTTTAACTTTTTTCTTTTCCCTTTTATTTTTAGTGTTAGATTGCTAAAGAAATTATTAAGATTAAAACAAAAAAAGGATGAAGTTGAACAAATATCTTTTTTAAACCCGCTGTTTTACTGGATATTTAAAAGAGAAATTTTCTTTTTATCGCGTTGGAGATTTCCCTTCGGTGTTTCTCTTTTGGCTGTTTATAAAAAAAATTAAATTATATGATCATAGTCAGGACACCCTATCGGCTTACTTTAGGAGGTGGCTCAACAGACTTACCAGCTTATTATGAGAAATTCGGTGGGTTTATTTTTGCTGTGACTATCAATCTATATTTATATGTGGGTTTGAACCGCCCTCCTTTTGACGATCGTATCCGTCTTAAATATTTTGAGATTGAAGAGGTGGATGATGTAGAAGAATTGAGTCATAAATTAGTAAAATATGCCTTGAAACGTCTGGGTATTGACAAAAAGATTGACATGTTTTCTTTGGCAGATATTCCTGATAAGACTGGTTTGGGGAGTTCATCGACTTTTTTGGTAGGCCTATTAAATGCCCTCCATACTTTGAAAGGAGATAATTTTTCCCGCAGGGATTTGGCTGAAGAAGCTTTTCATATTGCCACCCAAGACGCCAAGTGTCCAGAGGGCAAGCAGGATTTTTATTTGGCATCTTTTGGTAATTTTTGTATTTTAGAAATAGATAAAGATGGGAAAGTTGATGTGGCTAATGCTAAGATTTCTAGAAGAACACAAGAAGAATTTGAAAGAAAGACCCTATTGTTCTATACAGGAGTACGGCGTTCTAATGCGGAGATTCTTACTGAACAACAAGTCAATGTCCGAGAGAATCAGCAATATGCAATTGAGTTGAAGCATCAGGTAAAAAAGATCGGCAGAGAGATTTTGGATATTTTTGAAGCAGGTAATGGCCTAGATGATTTTGGTCGCTTGATGGATGAACATTGGCAGGTAAAGAAAGGAATGTCTAATAAGATGAGCAATCCGATCTTCGACGAAATTTATACTAAGGTTCGTAAAAATGGAGTGTTGGGAGGCAAGATAGCTGGCGCCGGAGGTGGGGGATTCTTTATGGTTTATTGCCAAGATGGATATCAAGAAGCAGTGCGCAAAGTTTTTGCAGAGTATAATTATAGAGAGATTCCGTTTCAAGTAGATTCAACCGGTACACAGGTACTTTTGCATAGATCACGTCTAGTTTGATTTTGTTTAGGCAACTGACGTTAAAAAACTACCTATCAGGATAGGTAGTTTTTTAATTCTATTCAGTAGTTTGGGCTAGACGGGGGGATCCTATCTCGCGTCCTAGGCGTCCACGTTTATACTCATCAGTATTGACAGTCTTCCAGGCCCAGTCGCGAAGCTCAACCAGCCGTTCTGGAGGAACTGCCGTGTTTTTCATGCAAGCGTTTTTCCAGTTCATCATATCAGGGTCAAAGTCTGGAGATAGACAGCCATTTTGAACAGCATAATTGAATAATTTACTGCCTGGAAAAGGTATTGGCAAAAAAAATGTTATATAAGGCGCTCCTGCTGGAATAAGTTTTTTAGCAAGTTCAATACTTTTAAATATTTCTTCTTCTGTTTCATCAGGAAATCCTATCATAATATTTATTGGGCATACAATACCAAGTTCAGCAGCAGTATTTACCAATCTGACAACATCGACTTTATCAAGTTGGAGTTTTCCCGAGGCATATTTATCAAGTATTCTTTGACTGCCCGACTCAACTGGAAAAACAATTTCATCAAAACCAGAGTTTTTTATAATTTTTAGAAATTCTTTGTCAGGCTCAAATTTTCCATTATGTCCAGATTTTACTAAATTTAAAAGATTTACCCCGTTGACATTGCTGATTTTCAAATTTTTATCAGCAAGGCGAGTCAAAATTTCAGTTGCCCTATTTTTGTTTGCTAAAAAACTATCATCTTCAATATACAAGTGAGTAACGCCAAGTGATTGTATTATTTTGACCTCTTTCATTACTCTTTCAATTGATTTGAAGCGTAGCATGCCAGTGGCTCCAGTGAGAGATTCCACCTGCTTTTCTTCACTATTATGACAATAAAGACATTGGAAAGGACAGCCTCGCGAGGTCATGATGGAGGCGTAGCGGCGGACAGCTCCTGGTTTTATACTGCCATGAGGTGAATTGAGCTCGTCATATTTATCAAAAGGCAGAAGATCCCAGGCTGGAAATGGCAAATCGTCAAGGTTTTGGCAAATTGTTTCTTTTGTTACTGGTTTTATAATTGTTTTTCCATTGTCTTGGTAGGTAATGGCTCCAAGATCACTTAAAGGAGTGTTATTTTGCCATGCGTGGATAATATCAACTATTGTTTTTTCTCCCTCACTGATGCCGATAATATCAATCAGATTTGTTTTGAGTAGTCGCGGGGCAAGCACCCTTGCATTAACACCGCCAGCAATAATTAGAATTTTAGGGTTTACTTCTCTGGCAAGACGGGCTACTTCTAGGGCCATGCGGGTTTGCGGAGTAAAGTTGTTGTGAATGGCTATAATATCATAACCACCTTTTGAAAAATGTTCTTTAATTTTTTCTTGTGTCATGCCAATGCGCGTAAGTCCATTTGGTTGTAGTTGTCGACGAAAAAATGTTTCACTCATGCTGTCATCATCTGTTCCCACAGATGCGTCGAGTAGCTCTACTTCTATACCTGCTTGCCGTAGAGCGCCAGCCAAATAAAGTGGCCCTAGCGATCCATCTGGACGGGGAATTTCAACTGACATAAGCTGGTTTGGTGGATAGACCAACAGTACTTTTGGATTTTGTTTTGACATATTTTTTTGAAGTTGTAATTATTATGAATATTTTTGGCTAAAAAGTCAATATTACGCATTAATTTTTTAGTTTATATCCCCTATACAGTAGGTAGGTGTAATCCTTGACACCACAATATGTTACCCTTAGGTATTAATTATACATTCCTCTTGACCTTTTCTCAATTTTTCGTTATCCTAGGTACAATATAATTGAGATTTTTAAAAGGAGTAACCTGCGCATTTTATGCAGCCAGAAACAAATTTTTCTTATTCAGCACAATATTTATTAAAAGTTGGAGGTTTATCTTCTTTAATTTTTGCTGACTATAGCCAAAAAATAGATAATGTTATTAGTTTGCTTTTTGAAGTTTGGAAAGAAGGAAAGTGGGTTTATATTATGGGAAATGGTGGGTCAGCATCTACAGCAACTCATTTTGTAGCAGATTTAGCTAAAACGATTTGTGAAAAACCAGAAGACAGAGGTATTAGGGCTATGTCTTTGGTTGATAATATTCCGCTTATTAGCGCCTTGGTCAACGATTGGGGCTGGGATAATATATACACAAATCAATTAGCAACATATTATGTAGAAGGGGGTGTGGGAATTGGCATCAGCGTTCACGGAGGAAGTGGCACAGATTTGGCTGGCGAGTGGTCCCAAAATTTATTGAAAGGATTACAATACATAAAAGATAGGGGTGGCAAGACGATTGGACTTTCTGGATTTGATGGTGGTCCGATGAAAAATTTGTGCGATATTGGTATAGTAGTGCCAGAAAATTCCACTCCCTTGGTAGAAAGTTTTCATGTAGTATTACAACATTTAATTGTATTTGGTTTAAAAGAAAAAATACATGCCTATAACAAAACGAGCGGTTTTTCTGGATCGTGACGGAGTGATCAACGATCTTGTTTATCGTGGAAAAAATTTTATTGTGCATGGTAAAAAAGTGCGTTGGACTGCGCCTTTTTCTTATAATGAATTCAAGTTGCGTGAAGGCGTACGAGAGGCTCTTGAAGAAATTGGTAAAATAGGTTTTTTGAGAATATTGGCAACTAACCAGCCAGATATTACTTATGGATTTTTAAATATCAAAGAACATAAGAAAATAATGAAAGATGTTGAAGTGTTGCCCTTAGACGATATTTTTGTTTGTACACACGGTAGAGATGATGGGTGTACTTGCAAGAAACCAAAACCAGGAATGTTAAATGAAGCAGTAGAAAAGTGGAATATAGATCTAAAATTTTCTTTTGTTATTGGAGACACAGAAAGTGATATTGGTGCTGGAAAAGCTTTAGAATGTAGAACAATTTTAATTGACTGTGATTATAACAAGGATATAGAGGCAGATATTAGGGTAAAAGATTTACAAGAGGCAGTAGAATTTTTGAAAAAACAGCGCTAATGATCTATAATTGACCATTGACCGAACTCATATTAAGTAGTACTGAAAAAAGGACGCAAGTTAATCATAGAATAAGCAAGAT
>Ga0066639_10002142_pt1 | contig 17370 bp, 13 predicted proteins | sample CryGeyCG2114_010_2_FD_59504 | JGI IMG/M metagenome (GOLD analysis project Ga0066639, IMG submission 59504) | Groundwater microbial communities from aquifer - Crystal Geyser CG10_big_fil_rev_8/21/14_0.10 | ecosystem: Environmental > Aquatic > Deep subsurface > Groundwater | place: USA: Utah...
TTTAAAACAGTGAAACTTTCAATACAAAAAAAGGAGGGTGTCGAAGCAACCCTCCCTCAGAATTTTCAAAGATATCAAAAGCCAGCTAGTTAGCGAGAACTGAATCGATCTTTTCTTTCAGAGTTTCTTTGGGATGAGCCCCAACCAAAGTTTCAACGTCTTTTCCTCCTTTAAAGAAGATAAGAGTTGGAATTCCGCGTACTGAAAACCGCTGAGGCGCTTGCTGATTTTCGTCGACGTTTACTTTTACGATTTTGATTTTTTCACCGTATTCACTTGCTAGTTCGTCAAGCACTGGGGCAATCGCTCGACAGGGGCCGCACCAAGGGGCCCAAAAGTCCACGAGGACGGGCTTGTCTGACTGAACTACTTCTTTTTCAAAATTTTGATCGGTGGTGTGGATGACTAGGTCGGAACTCATAAATTCTCCTTCTCTTTTGGTGGGTTTCTCAAGGGCTTCGAACATTCTGCAGCTTGTTTCCCTGACCGAATAAGGCTACATTTTAACAAACCCCCATCGTTTATTTACTATTAAAATGGGGGCTGATCAATTTTTGGCAAGGGGAAGCTCTTTTAAAAGCTTGAACCCTCGGGAATCAATAGAGTTTTATTAAAGGGAAAAAGCGTGCCACCCAAAAAGTTGGACCCTCAAAAAATAGAGATTTTTGGAACGGAACCCGGTCTTCCCGGGGTGATCCGTCCAGGTCGAACCTCTGTTTTTCATCGCGTTTTTGCAAAATTGATTGATTTGGGAATTGCTGTTTTCTTGGCTGCGGGATTTATTTATCCGGTTGGGATTTTAATTGCTCTTACCTATCTTTTTTTGGGAGATGCCCTCATGAGTGGTCAAAGCATTGGGAAGCGCTTATTTGGGCTTTCTGTGATTGACCTTAAGACCGGCGATCCCATCACCTATGAAAAGAGTTTTATTCGAAATCTACCCATTGGAGTTCCATTTTTTTTAAGCCTCATTCCCGTCTGGGGATGGGGGATCGCCCTCTTTATGGGGGTTCCGATGATTCTTCTTGAGTTGACTTTGATCTATAAGCTGTCCTCCAGTATGAGACTTGGGGATGTGATGGCAGAAACGGGAGTGATTCCTGGTCCGAGTTGGCTGCGGGATTGGAAGGCGATGAATCTTAGAAAAAAGAGAGAAGGTTATCGCCGAAGTGGGGTCTCTGTGGATGTGAGTCATGGTGAGATTGAGGCGACAGAAGAACAAAAGTCAAAAGAAGGGGAGAACCATTCTGATTCCACTACTGATACGAATGTTTCTAAAGATTAATTCAGATCATGTCTAAAGTTTACCTTGTTGATATTAGCTCGTTTATTTTTCGTGCTTACTATGCCATTCCTCCTTTGACGACATCAAAAGGGTTTCCGACAAATGCCTGTTATGGAGTGATCACGATGCTTTTGCGCTTAATTGAGCAAGAGAAACCAAGTCACCTCGTTTGTGTTTACGATGCAAAAGGTCCAACTTTTCGAGAAGAAATTTACGAAGCCTATAAGGGGCATCGAGATGTTCCTCCGGATGATTTAATTCCTCAGTTCTCTAAAATTCGAGAAATCACTGAATCGATGGGGATGCTCAATATTGAAAAAGATGGATTTGAAGCAGATGACTTGATCGCTACACTGACCAAAGAAGCTCTCAAAAACAAAGATGAAGTGGTTCTAGTGACGGGCGATAAAGATTTGATGCAATTGGTTTGCCCTCAAGTAACGATTTACGACCCACAACGAGAACGCTGGTTTGATGAAAAAGGTGTTGTTCAAAAGATGGGCGTTTCACCAAAGTTGATCACGGACTACTTAGGACTGGTAGGGGATAGTTCGGACAATATACCTGGTGTTCCCGGAATTGGACCAAAAACGGCTTCTTCTCTTCTGAGTGAGTTTGAAAGTCTTGAGAATCTTTATAAAAACATTGAAACGATGAAGCCCAGCAAGAGAAAAGAGAGTTTAATTGAAAATCAAGATAAGGCAATTCTTTCTAAAAAGCTCGCAACGGTGCATGAGGATGTTGAAATCAATACTAAAATTTCTGACTTGAAATTTGAATGGAAGCCGTCAGATTCACTTTTAAACCTAATGAAAGATCTGGAATTCACCAAGCTGATCCCGAGAGTGTTTCCCGATCAAAAAGAACAATCGAATTCTGATAAAAATGAGAGTCTAGAGTTTAATTATAAAATGATCTCAAATAAGGCAGATCTTTTAGAGATTTGTAAAAAAATAGAAAAAAGCAGAGAAGTCGCAGTTGACACAGAAACGAATAGTCTAGATTCACTTTCTGCAAAGTTAATTGGCGTCAGTCTCGCCTGTGATGACAATTTTGGGTATTATATTCCAATTGCTCATGAGACAACGGAGCCTCAACTCTCTTTGGAAGTCGTTCTAGAACTTTTAAATCCTATTTTTGGAAATCAAGAAATTTCAAAGATATTTCAAAATGAAAAGTATGATTTACACGTATTAAGAAATCATGGGTTTGAAATGAGAGGTGTCCAATTTGATACGATGATTGCCGCTTATTTACTGGACCCAGGAAACCGGGTGGGGATGGATTCTCTTAGCCTAAAATACCTTGGGCATGAAACGATTCCATATGAATCCGTGTGCGGGAAAGGAAAAGATCAAATTACTTTTGATCAGGTTCCATTAAAAGAGGCAACCCAATACTCTTCCGAAGACGCTTGGGTGACCTATCGTTTAAAAAAAATATTGTGTGAAGAATTAAAAAAAGAGGACCTTTTTCAGGTATTTGAAGAAATCGACATGCCGTTGGTAAAGGTTTTAGCGGGAGTGGAATCAGAAGGGGTTTCTTTAGATGTTGAATTCCTAAAAAAAATGTCGGACTCATTAGAATCTGAGATCGCATCTATCACGCAAAAGATCACAGAAGCGGTCGGCAAAGAGTTTAATATTGGGAGTCCAAAACAGCTCCAAGAAATTTTATTTGAAAAGTTAAAGCTTCCACCTCAAAAGAAGACAAAGACAGGCTATTCTACAGATGTTCAGGTTTTAGAGTCCTTGAGCTATCTAAACCATCCCTATAGTTTTGTTCCAGATATGATTTTAAAGTATCGGGAGTATTCAAAGTTAAAAAGCACTTATGTGGATGCGCTTCCACGCCTCGTGAACCCCAAAACAGGGCGTCTTCACACGAGTTTTAGTCAGGTCATTGCGGCAACAGGCCGCTTGGCTTCTAGTGATCCAAACTTGCAAAATATCCCGATTCGGACTGAGTTGGGCCGACAGATTAGAAGAGCATTTGTGCCAAAAAAGGGACGTCTCTTTTTATCATGTGATTACAGTCAGGTTGAACTTCGATTACTTGCCCATTTTTCAGAAGATAAAATTCTCGTTGAATCTTTTAAAAATGGAGAGGATATCCACACTCGCACTGCTGCTGAAGTGTTTGGAGTTTCAGAAGCCGAAGTCACTAGTGAGATGAGGAGAGAGGCCAAAACTATTAATTTTGGTCTGGTTTATGGGCAGACGGCTTTTGGCTTGAGTCAACAGCTTCATATCTCTAGGAATCAAGCTCAAGAGTACATCGATCGCTACTTTGCCCGATACCCAGGGGTCAGAAGGTATTTGGATCAAAGTAAAGAAACAGCTCGAGAAAAGGGCTATGCGGTGACTCTCTTTGGGAGAAAGCGCCCTATTCCAGATATCAATAACAAGAATGCTTTGAAGAGGCAATTCGCCGAGCGGATTGCCATTAATACGCCTGTGCAGGGGACTGCAGCCGATTTGATTAAAATTGCCATGATTCGCATTTATGATGAGCTGACTAAAAATCAGTTTTCTTCAAAGATGATCCTTCAGGTACACGATGAGTTGGTTTTTGAAGTCGAAGAAAGAGAGTTAGAGCAAGTTAGAGATTTAGTGATTGATCGGATGGAAAATGTTTATCCGATCAAGGTTCCACTCAAGGTCGATTGTGGAATGGGAAAAAACTGGCTTGAATTAAAATGATATATTTTTTGTATTTAAAGATTCGTTTTGAATTTGAGTCTTATTTTTTATGAGTAGTTTCGGCTAGTTGTCTTTTTTTATCTCCCTCTAGAAGTTGCTTCATTCGTTTTTATGTCAAAAGTTTATTTCGGAAGGACACAGAGTATTGCTTTAATGGGAGTTCAGGGTTACCCCATTCAAATTGAAGCTGATTTACAATATCAGCTTCCCTCCTTTCACATTGTTGGATTGCCGGGCACGATGGTCCGTGAGAGCAAGGATCGAGTTCGTTCTGCCATTAAAAATTCTGGATTCGAGTTTCCTTCTCGAAAAATCACAGTCAATCTTGTTCCCGGAAATTTAAGAAAAGATCGGGTGGTGATTGATTTGCCAATCGCATTGGCTATTTTGGAGGCGGGTCAAGAGATTCCGGATGGGAAGGGGGCAGAGTTTTTTTCACTAGGGGAGCTCTCTCTGGATGGCGCAGTTTTACCAACTCAAGGAATACTTCCTGCTATTTTAGAGGCTAATCGAAACGGGGCTCAGCAAATTTTTGTTCCGAGGATGACGGGAGCAGAGAAGAGAGTAATCGAATCGGTGTCCTTAAAAGTTCGAGTGATTGAAGTCACTCATTTGAAAGAAGCAGTGGAAATCATTAAAGGAGTCAGGCGGGTGTCCTCTGAACCTCCCTCTTTAAATTTGATGGAACCTCTGTTTAATGTTCAAACGAATGAGGAGTTTTTGGATTTTTCCAGTATTTTCGGGCAAGAGCTTGCTAAGAAAGCTTTGATGGTTGCTGCCGTGGGATCTCACCATTGCTTGATTTCTGGTGCAAAAGGACTGGGAAAGAGCACGCTTGCTAAGTGTTACCCCAGTATTCTTCCTCCCTTAAAAAAAGAGGAAAAACTCGAGGTGTTGTCGATTTATAGTTCACTCTCTTGTGAGGGGTTTCAAGCACACTTTAAAAATAGGCCTTTTCGGACTCCTCACTCACAATCCAGTGCGAAAGCATTTTTTGGTGGCGGATCTAGCTTTGTACCAGGAGAGATCACATTGTCCCATCGAGGAGTGCTCCTCATGGATGAATTTCCGGAATTTACTCGTGAGATTCGGGAGGGGTTACGCCAGCCTCTTCAGGAGAAAAACCTCACATTTGTGAGACTCGGGTTTCGGGCACAAATTCCATGTGCTTTTCAGCTCATTGCCACCCGAAACCTCTGCCCTTGTGGAAATAGGGGGACTTCGGATTCCTCGTGTTCTTGTACAGAGGGAGGGATTGAAAAATACAGGGCTCGTCTGAGTGAGGCAGTTCTAGATCGAATTGAGATTCAGATTTTTGTTCAAAATCTCTCTAGTGCCACTAGCTTAGTGAAACGGGGGCTTTCAACAGAAGAAATGAAGCTTCAAGTCAAAGAAGCACTCGATTTTAAAGAACGAGAGCCATCCGAATTTAATTTAGAACATTTTTTAAAAACCTTTGAGCGAGTCTTTATGGGGAGAAAAGAGATCTTTCAAGCTCAAAAAGCCAGTTTTAGATTTATACAGAGCACCATGCGCGTGGCGCAGTCGGTGGCGGCTTTAGAATTTAAAAGGGAAATAACGAGATCTCACGTCGAGGAGGCCCTCTTTTTAAGAGGAGTGACTTTGTGAGGAGATTTGACTTGGTTCCCCATCTGATTTCGAATATCTTTCATAAAAGGCTTAATTTTCTGTTTTTGTAGGGGACTATTTAAATGGCAAAAGTTTTTTATAGATGGGTTCTACTTGTGGGCTGTCTTTGTGTGTGGAGCGGGTCTTTTGCTCAGACTTCGCCAAAGTTCCTTTTTTCACTTCCAGCAAATCACGCGGTGACACGGGTTATCTGGAGTCCAAGTGATGCTCTCGTTGCGGCGGCCTCTGGGAATGAAGTTAGGGTGTGGGACGTGGCTACTGGGACGCTCCTTCACCAGTTAACCCATGCTTCGACTGTTAAATCGATTCTTTTTAGTCCCACTGAAGAGGCACTCCTTTCCTCATCACAAGATCAAACAGCGGTCCTTTGGGACCTTTCAGATGGCAAACAACTCCACTCTTTGAAGTTCATCTCTTCAGTAGAGGCGATTGCTTTTAATGAGGATGGGTCTCTCATTGCAGTGGGGAGCAATGATAAAACAGGCAAGGTAGTTGAGGTGGCGACTTGGGATACATTATTAGAGTTTACTCATCAAGATTGGGTCACCCAAGTTAGATTCATACCGGGGACGACAAAACTTGCCAGCTCCTCCTACGATAAAACAGTTAAGATCTTAAATTATCAAACGAAAAAAGAAGAGCGGATTTTAACTGGAACGGCTTACATTAAATCTATGGATGTGTCTTCTGACGGAAAGTATTTAGCAGGCAGTGGTTACGATAAAACGATTCAGGTTTGGGAAGTGGAGACAGGTAAAACTTTATACACGTTTACCCATAAAGCCACTGTGAATCAAATCCAATTCAGCCCTACCGACAATTTACTCATTTCTGCAAGCAATGATAAAACTGCTCAAGTTTGGGATTTGGCTACAGGAAAGCCGTTGATTGCTCACACGCATGGAGATTACGTTAATCAAGTTCAATTTAGCCCAGATGGGGCTGCGGTTCTTTCTACGGGATATGATCGTAAGGTTATTCTTTGGGATATCACAACGGGTAAAGAAATTCATCAATTTCAATATCCTAACACGGTTTATGGCTTTGCTTTTAGTCACGATCAATCTCGCTTTGCAACTGCAGGTGATTTTCAATCAGTTTATTTCTATGAAAGTGGTCTATTTACTTTGAACATGAGCAACAAGAAGACTTCTCAAGATATTCTTTTAACTTGGCATTTAAGAGATTTAGAAAAGCTTCGTTTAGTTTTGTTGCAGAACCTTAAAGCATTGAATGCCCCAGACTTTGTTGAGTTGGGGTGTATTTATGGAGACTCATTCGATTTTTCTAATCAAGGAAATTTGTCGGAGGAAAGCTGCCGTGTGGTAGATTGTCTTCACTCTTTAAAAAAATTCTTTAAAGAAACTCCTTGGAATCAGCAATATATGAATTACGAAATAGAAACAACTTTAAATGGCATGCTCGATTTTGAACCTAAGATTTTGGCTAGGCCTGTGATGTTCACTTCTTCTTGTGCGCCTTAAATAACTAAACTGGAGCACACACTTCAGATTAGATTTTTGGCTTTTAAAATCGAAAATGCTTCAGCATTGCAATAAACATTCGGAATAAAGTTGATGAGTCCACTTAAGCGGTTGATCACGCTATTTTCTAGTTGAATCAGTAGTTTTGGCTCTCCGTGTTTTGAAACGATTTTAACAGGATCTCTTTCTAAAAGGATATTTTCAGACTTCCTTCCTTTAACAATGTGGTCCACGGTCGCTGTGAATTGGATGTCTTTTGTAGGGAGCTCAGTTAAAATCCACTCATTTCCTTTTCCATATTTCTTAATCGTCGCTTCTAGTTCTTTAATTTTGGTTTGAATTTTATTGAGGAGTGCTTTTTTCTCTTTTGGATTGTCTGCGGACATGATCTTTCCTTGAAAGAGTTCGATTTTGAGAGATTTGGGCCCCTGTCTAAAGAGGATTGCTTTAATGAGTTCTTGCACCATCGTGTTTTTGTGTTTTTTGGATTCATGTGCTTTTTGTACCAATGTCATGAAATAAAAATCGTTAAATCCAAAAAACTTTTCCGCATCTTTTCTTGCAAGTTCCAAGAGATCTTGAAAAGAGTAAATGAGTTTATTTTTTAAAAAGTAATTAGTGAGGTGAGCAGCGACAATATCGTATTTAGCTCCAGTCGGGTCCTTGATCACTTGGGAATACCAGCTAAATCGAGCTTGCAAAAGGTCTTCTACTGCGTAACGGGCATTTTCTTTGAAGCCCAAAACTTCGACTCCGTCTGTTTGAAAAGTAGTGAGGTGATGGAGAATGAAGTCTCGATCAATCTGCCCATAGCGAATTCCTGTGTGGTAGGCATCTCGAATGAGATAGTCCATGCGGTCCGCATCCACATCAGAATGTAGAATTTGATTAGCGAGGGGAATGGCCGAGTTTCCTTTGACGAGGCGGCTGATTTCTTGGAAATCAAAACCATATTTTTTGAGGACGTGGGTAATCCCACCTGGGTAGTCGGTGTTTTTAATGATGTAGCTTCCGAGGTGTTCGTGGTTGTCGGCTACATTTTTCTTAGAAGTTTTAGCGTTGTTGGTCTCTCGACCGTGAATGATGTATCCTGCCTCTGTGGTGTGGCTAAACGGAAAGTGGCCTACATCATGAAGCATGGCTGCAATGCGAACGGACTTGTGAAATTGGGTCGCTTCGTCCATGCATTTAGGATCAAAAAGTTTTTCATCGGGGACGGCTTTTCCGATGGCTCGAATCATCCGATCTGCGACGTGGAGCACTCCGATTTGATGCGTCAATCTATTGTGACAAGCTCCAGGAAAGACGTATTCGCTAAAGCCAAGCTGTTTAATCCAGCGGAGGCGCTGTAAGAACGGGGTATTGACGAGTTCGGTTTCAACTTGGTTGAGTCGAATAAATCCATTGATGTTGTCATAAAAAACAATACTGGGTTTCAATTGGGCTCATCCTTGAAAAAATGCATTAAGAAATCACACACTAGCCTTTCATTTTAACCCCGAAACGCGGTAAATGAAAAAATCAGTGAAGGTTTAAAAATAGCGCACTTAGTCTAAATCAGTCGAAGTGGGTATGGGGGGCAAGAGAATGGCAATTTTAAACGATGAGTGGATCACACAAATGGCTGTAGAAAAGAAAATGATTGAGCCTTTTGAAAAAGAGCAGGTGCGAGATGGGGCGATTTCTTTTGGTGTGTCTTCTTATGGTTACGATGCCCGCGTTGCACGGGACTTTAAAGTTTTTACGAATATCAACAGCACGGTAGTCGATCCAAAAGACTTTGATCCCCAAAACTTTGTGACAGTCGAAAGTGATGTTTGTATCATTCCTCCCAATAGCTTTGCTCTTGCCCACACGGTTGAAACCTTTCGAATCCCTCGAGATGTGCTCGTGATTTGCCTGGGAAAATCGACTTATGCTCGTTGTGGGATCATCATCAATGTGACTCCTCTTGAGCCAGAGTGGGAGGGGCAGGTGACAATTGAGATTTCAAATACAACTCCCTTGCCAGCAAAAATTTACGCCAATGAGGGAATTGCTCAGTTTCTTTTCTTTAAAGGGAACGCACCTCCTCGCGTGAGTTACCGAGACAAAAGTGGCAAGTACATGGGGCAAACAGGGGTTACACTCCCGAAGATGCGCTGAATACGCATAGCGTTATTATTGGGAACTTCTCTAAAACGAGGAAAAGAAGGGCGCTTTTTTGCTTCTTCCCTTAATTCCAGACTAAAAAAGTAAAAAATTCTAGGATATTAAAGAGTTAGGGTTTGGATGGGGCTTTTTTTTTTGATAAAGCCAAAGCAAATTTCCCTTATTTGGGTCAGTTATGGTGCGCCACAATATAAGGGATTTGACACTGATTCTGGCCAATGCTACGTATTTTTAAGCTTTCTATAGGGGAGAGGTTTAGATTTTAAACTGATAATTTAAAAAAACTTGGGGGATAGGGGAGCGTGACTCATTTATCGGAAAAAATTCCAGATAAGGGATTTTATAAGCTTGGGAAGCTATTCTTAGATAAGTGTGACCTCGAGCAATCTCGTGGTTATTTTTTAAAGGCCCTTGATCAGTTTCGCGAAGAGCAGAATCTGGAAGGCCAGCTCAATGTACTTGGTTTTTTAATTCGCATTCACACAGAGCGCCTCGAGTTAGGCGAAATTCATAAATACATTGATGATGCAGAGGCAATTTTAGAGAAAGCCCCGTCTGGCATTAAGCGTTCCTTTTACCATTATCAACTGGGGATCACGTATAAATACTCAGAAGATCCAAAGTGTACTGAAGAGTTTATTAAAAGCTATCACGAGGCATTGAAAGAGGGTGACGTCGAGATGAGCGCAAAGGCGCTCTATGCTGTGGCCAACAGCAATTACTCTCGAAGCAGGCATGAAGAGGCACTCTACTATCTCGATAAACTCCGAGAGATTTTAGATGCAAAAGTAAACAAGCCTTATTTATATGGCACGATGTACATTCTTTACGGTCATATTTATCGTAAGAAGCAAGATCATGATCAAGCGCTAGAAAACTATTTTAAAGCTCACCGAGCGCTTCAAGATAAAAGCTGTTGGAACCTCTATAATTACGTTCTTTTTGGAATTGGCCAGACTTATAAGGAAATGGGCCAAAAAGAGCGAGCTTTGATTTATTTGGAACTCGCTTATAATAGTAATGATGGAGATAATTTTAAGAGCTTACATCGACAGCTCGATAAGGCACTTCAAGAGCTTCGATTGGATGTCGATATTTGTATTGATTTCCAAAATAAAGAAGTTCACGAGAAACGACTCGGGCGCATTGACTTTAAAAACCGTTTTATCCTTCTCGAAATCTTGCACTTATTAAGCCGAAATCCTGGAAAAGAGTTTTCGAAAGAAGAACTAGCTGAAAAGATTTGGGGAGCAAGTTACAATCCTTTAATTCAAGATAAATTGATTTATACCAACGTGAGTCGATTGAGAAAACTCATTGAGCCAGACATCAGTAAGCCCAGGTATATTGTTAAAAGTCGAGATGGATACTATTTTAATGACAAGGCAGCAGTAGAATTTAGGGCAGAGCAGGCGGTGCGTTCTAAGGGTGAATCTGAAATATCGCCAAGCTTATAGGGATGTCATTTTGGGGGGGAAATCTATGAAACGTTTTTTATTAAAGTTAATTCTAATTTCTTACGCACTTCTTTCTATTAGTGGCTACGCTGCCAAGCTTCAGCCACGCGATGGAGATTGGGAACATGATGGGCCGTTTCCGTTTAGGCTCAGTGGAGCAGTGGCCCAAGAGCTCCAGAAAGAGCTTTTGATTGACGTTGATATCAAAGCCGTTAAGAAAGTTGGACAACTGGGAGAATCCCTGACTTATCAAGTTCGCGGTTCTATCGAATTTGCGACGTGGCCAACTCGAGAAATGGGCCCTTATTGGATTGATGAAATCCAATTCACTATAAAGAGAGGAAATCTTTCGGCAGATGGGGGAGTCGCTGAACCCGATGTGTATTTCTTGACTCTTTCTGCTCATTCGATCGAAAACCGAGATCGATTCACAATCGATTTATATTCTAAGGATGGGGTTAATTTTGAAGGGAAATTTATCTTTTTGGGACGTCATGAGGCTCGGCTAGGCCTTTTTGAAAGTATGATGGCAGAGCCGCATGCAATTTATTTAAAGGCTCAGGAGTAGAGGCCTTCTTTTCTATTATTAAAAATTTGTTCTGAGTGGGGCTGCTTGTAAAAAAGCGGCCTTTTTTCTTTTGAGAGGCTGCAGGAGTCTAGAGTGAAGTTCGAGTCTATTAATGTTTGTCCTATCTCATTGGGGGATCTTCCTCGAGTTTTTGAGATTTCTCTATCAGTTCTGGATTTTAAAGGTTGGAGTTTAAAAGCTTTAGAAGAGGAGTTCCTTTCTCAAAGAGGGGTCATTCTTGGAGCTTGGAAAGAGGGTTCTGGGGAGCGAGCGGGGTCGTTTGTTGGATTTCTCCACTATCGAACAGAGGAGTGGGGGGCCTACGTTGTGAACCTTGGGGTTGAAAAGGAGAGCCAAGGACAGGGGTTTGGAAAAGCCTTGATGCAATGGCTTTTTCAAGCTTTAGAAGAGGAGGGGAACTCATCGAGAGAGAAAAAGCGCGTGTTTTTAGAGGTTGCAGAGCGGAATCTCCAGGCGCAGTCTTTTTATCAGAGTTTGGGTTTTTTAGAGGTTTGTAAGAGAAGGGGGTTTTATTCTAATGGAGAGTCAGCTTTCAGTTATGAGAGAACTCTCTAAGAGGAATGATTTAACTATTTGAAATAATAGAGATTTATTAGTTTGAGTGGGGCCTTTCGAGGAGAGCAAGAAGAAGAGACTAGAAGGCCAGTGGTTTTGTTGCTCCGCTTAGCAATTTATGCTAAAAATTCCTCTGCAACTCACTGTTTACTATGTTTCAAGTAAGTGGGCGACCTCAAAAAGGGCCCACTTTTTTTATGGGTTTAAGAGGTTGTAAGCACCATGGCGTCTCAGTCAAAGACAGAGAAAATGGCAGATCAGGTTGAAGCCCTGATCAATCAGTTTGGTTATGATTTGGTTGATTTAGAATACGTTCCTCGATCCAAGCAGATTCGCGTGTTTATTGACCATTTAGAGACAGAGGCGTCTGACAAGGGAGCTAAGTCGACGATCACGCTTGAAGATTGTGTTCGAGTCGATCGATGCATTGGAGAAATGATTGAAGCAGACCCAGACTACCCTGAGGAAATCACGTTAGAGGTGAGTTCGCCTGGAGTGAACCGGGCATTGAAAAAAGAGAAAGATTTTAAGCGATTTAAGGGCGAGCGAATTTCAGTGAATACATTTCGTCCTTTGCGAGCCGAGGAGCTGGACACTCAAATTAAAGTTTCAGCAAAAGGCCAAAAAAAGTTTCAAGGGATTTTACAGGGGCTTGATGAATCGTCTTCTAAAGTCATTCTAGAATTGGATGGAGGAAGAGTTTCGATTCCAAGGGAGCTGATTGCAAAGGCCCACATTGATTTTGAGTTTTAATGAAACAAGGAGAAAAGAAAGATGAACTTCTCTGAATTGAGTCGTGTAATTGAGTCTGTTGGTAAAGATAAAGGTGTTAAGCGTGAGGTGATCATTGAAGCGCTTGAAGAGGCTATTGTTGCTGCTGCAAGAAAAAAATATGGATCAACAGGTTCTTATGAGGCGACCTACCATGAGGACACCGGGGAAGTAGAGCTATTTCAGTTTAAAACCGTGGTGGAAGACGATGATGTGGCGGACGAAGATGCAGAGATTGAACTCCAAGATGCGCTGAAGCTCGACCCTGATGCCGAATTGGGTGACGAGATTGGAATTAATCTAGAAACTCCTCAATTTGGAAGGATTGCAGCTCAAACAGCGAAACAGATTATCTTTCAGAAAATTAGAGATGCTGAGAGAGAAATTATTTTTAATGAGTTCATTCATCGAAAAGGAGAGATCGTAACGGGTATTGCTCGAAGCTATGAGCGTGGCAATATTGTGATTGACTTGGGGAAGGCAAATGCTCTTCTTCCTAAGCGTGAGTGTATTCCTGGAGAAACGTATCAGCCAGGGGATCGAGTTCAGGCTTATTTGAATGACGTAGTCATGACGAATCGAGGGCCTGCCATTTATTTATCTAGAACTTCACCTCACTTTTTAATTAAGCTCTTTGAGCAAGAGGTTCCTGAGATTTCTGAGGGGATTATCGAAATTCGTGCGGCAGCAAGAGAGCCTGGACAGCGTGCAAAAATCGCAGTGATTTCTAACGATCGAGATGTAGACCCTGTTGGTGCTTGCGTGGGGATGAAAGGGATTCGCGTTCAGTCAGTTGTGCAGGAGTTGGGTGGAGAGAAAATTGACATTGTCCCTTGGAATGACGATTTGGGCCAATTCGCCAAGGCTGCCCTTTCACCGGCTGAAATTCATAATATTAATATTTACCCAGAACAGCAGAGGCTCGAAGTTGTAGTTGAAGAGAGCCAACTTTCTCTTGCTATTGGGAGGCGTGGACAGAATGTTCGTTTAGCGGCGATGCTCACGGGCTGGAAGGTTGATATTATTAGCAAGGATAAGCTGGCAAAGAGAACTCAGGAGGCAGTTTTCAACTTGAAGCACTTAGATGGAGTGAGTGACACTTTAGCAGCACTCATGATTCAAATGGGAATTATGGGGGTGAAAGACGTCGCTCAGGCTTCGCTGGAATTAGTTCAAAAGATTCCAGGGTTTGAGACTGAGGAGCAAGCCACAGCTTTACAAACTCAAGCTCGTGATATTTTAGAGAAGGGTGGCGACATGCTCTTTTCTGATGAAGAGTCAGGAAGTGAAGGCGGAGTGATTTCAGCTAGTGCAAATCCAGAAATGGATCGATCTACGTTTGGAACACAACTTCAAGGAGATAAATCTGCAGCGATGTTGAGTGCAGAGGATCGGCTTCGAGAAGAGTTGAAAAATGCTGAGATCAATCAAAAAAATACAGATGAGTAATATTTGAATTTGAGGAGAAGTGCCTAATGGCTGAGAAAATCATGGTCTTGGAATTAGCAAAAGAGTTGGGTCTGCCACCACTCGATTTAGTGGGCAAGATCAAAGCTCTAGAAATCGACGTCAAAAGTCACATGAGTCTTCTTTCGTTGGATCAAGTAGACAAAATTAGAGAAGCCCTGATGAACACCAAGGGCGCAGCGGAAGTAACGGACAAGGGAGCCGCCAAGAAGTCCAAAACGACAACTCGAAAAAGAGTTGTGAAAAAAGCTGCTAAAAAAACGACAACCAAGAAAGCCACAGCCGCTGAAGAGGAGCTGACTCCTGAAGAAGCAGAAGCCGCAGCTGCTGCCAAAAAGGCTAAAGCGAAGACCAAAACTAAGAAAATTATTCGTCGACGAGTGAAAAAAGAAGGGGAAGAGGAAACTCAAACTGAAACGACCAAGATTTTAGTAAAAGGCGAAGACGGCAAGAAATCAGTTGAATCGACAGAAATTGAAAGAACAGTTGAAGTGAAAGGAGACTCTGATGCTCCTGGAGAAGTGACTTCAGTTCGAACGACTAAAACAGTGACGACAACTGATGAAATGGGTGAAACAGTTGAGTCAAAAGAGACTTTTGAAGGGGCACCTACTCCCGTTGCTCCTGCGACTGAAGAAGAAAAACCAGAGAATTTACACAAAGCTCCTGACAATTATACGGGTCCTGTTGATCAGTATGGACGTCCAATTGCAGCTGGCTTCATGCTAAAGACGGATAAGGCTAAAAAGTTGGTGAATGCCAGAGACGCCGCTCCACCACCATCTGAGCTTTCCTTCCGTGCAAAGAAAGTCGATTATGCCGACTTTGAGACTAAGTCGGGGGCAAACAAACTCACTCGAGGTTATTTAAAAGAAGAGATGAGAACCGAGAGTGAGCTTAAAATGTATGATTTTAAGCGAGCTGAAATCGTCTTTACTCCTAAAAAGAAAAAAGTTTTAAGTACAGCAAATGTGAAGAAGACTCTCATCACAAAGGCTAAGGCTTCAAAGAGGGTGATCAGAGTAAATGACACCATTCCTTTGAGTGAACTCGCTCAAAAACTTGGAGAGAGACTACCTGTTTTAATGAAAAAACTCATGGACATGGGAGTGACAGCGACTGCAAATCAACTCATTGATTTTGATACAGCCTCTCTCCTTGCTACAGATTACGATTATGAGCTCCAAAATGTTGGATTTAAAGAAGAAGAGCTCATTCAAACAACCAGTGAAGATAAATATCAGGAGCTTCCTCGGCGCCCGATTGTAACTGTGATGGGACACGTTGATCATGGAAAAACCTCACTTCTCGATGCCATTCGCTCTACGGATGTCGTGGCTGGAGAAGCAGGGGGAATCACACAGCACATCGGTGCCTATCTCGTAAATTTACCAAGTGGGCAGTCACTTGCTTTTTTAGATACTCCCGGACACGAGGCTTTTGCAGAAATGCGAGCTAGGGGAGCCAACTTAACGGACATTGCTGTTCTAGTCGTGGCTGCAGACGATGGAATCATGCCTCAAACCAGAGAATCGATTGATCATGCCAAAGCAGCAGGAGTTCCTATTGTTGTGGCAATTAATAAGTGCGATAGGCCAGAGGCAAAACCAGAGCAAGTGAAGCAGGCTTTGAGTGAATACGAACTCATTCCAGAGGAATGGGGTGGAGAAACCCTCTTTTTTGAGGTTTCGGCAATTCAGAAAACCAACATTGATAAGCTTTTAGAAGGGATTCTCCTTCAGTCTGAGGTGCTTGAACTCCATGCCAGACAAGAGGGGCCAGCAGAAGGCCGAGTGATTGAAGCTAAGATGGAAAAAGGCATGGGGCCTGTTGCCACTGTGATGGTTGAACGAGGAACTCTCCGAAAAGGAGATGCGCTCGTTTGTGGATTGAGTGCCGGTCGGGTGAGGATGTTAAATGATTACAACGGCAAGCCCCTCAAAGAAGCTGGACCTGCAACACCAGTTCAGGTGATTGGTTTGGATTTTGTTCCAGCGGCTGGGGATGAAGTCCTTGTTGCCGAAAATGATAAAGCCGCTAGAGTGGTAGTTGAAAAGCGGCGTGAAGCGCTAAAGGCTCAAGAGACTGGAGAAAAGGCAAGGGTGAGTCTTGAGGATCTTCTCAGCGCACCTTCCGTGGGAGAAGAAGCAAAGCAGCTTAATTTGATTATTAAGTCGGATGTGGATGGGTCTTTAGAGGCAATTAAAACTGCGCTTAATAAATTGAGTAACGATCAAGTTAAAGTTCACTTTGTGAGCGCGCGAGCTGGTGGAATTAGTGAGAGCGATATCCTTCTTGCCAGTACCTCTCAGGCTATTATTATCGGGTTCAATGTGAGCACCGAGGGAAAGGCAAGGACTCTGGCAGAGAAAGAGGGAGTCCAAATCAAAACCTACCGCATTATTTATGAATTGATCGACGAGGTAAAATCGGCAATGGAGGGCTTACTTGAGCCAGATCGGGTTGAGAAGTTTCTTGGTCGAGCAGAAGTTCGAGAACTCTTTTCTATTCCTAAAATTGGGGTCATTGCGGGATCTTCTGTCATCGACGGAAAAATTATTCGTAACTCTAGTGTTCGACTTTTAAGAGATAGCAAAGTCGTTTATGAGGGAAAACTTTCTTCGTTGAGACGATTTAAAGATGATGCAAAAGAGGTAACAACTGGCTATGAATGCGGAATTGGGCTTGAAAACTTCAATGATATCAAACCTGGAGATGTGATTGAGGCCTTTAAAATTGAAGAAATTAGGGCAACACTCAATTCATAGATAGAGGAAGAATATTAAGATGAATGCGGCAGCTTCTTCTGAAAGTTTAGATTCTATTGTTCATGCCTTAATCAATTCAAAACGAATTGTCGTAGCTGGTCATGTGGGTCCAGACCCCGATACGATTGGCTCCGCTCTTGCTTTGGTTCTGGCGCTTCGTTCAATTGGCAAAGACAGTATGTGTCACTTCGTAGACCCACTCCCGTGGAAGTTAGATTTTTTGCCAGGAAGAGAACTAGTGGTTAGAAATCTCCCAAATGAAGCGATCGATCTATTTGTCATCGTTGATGCAGGAAGTTTAGAACGGATTGGCTCTGAAGCAGTCAGACTCCAACAAGAGGGTTTGATTAAGAAATGGGCAATTCTCGATCACCATTTGAGTTCTAGACCCAAAGCAGACCTAAATTATATAGATCCAGAAGCGAGTTCAACAGGAGAAGTCGCGTATCGAGTGATCAAGCGTTTAGAGAAAATGATTCCTGAATACCGAT
>Ga0066639_10002148_pt1 | contig 17349 bp, 17 predicted proteins | sample CryGeyCG2114_010_2_FD_59504 | JGI IMG/M metagenome (GOLD analysis project Ga0066639, IMG submission 59504) | Groundwater microbial communities from aquifer - Crystal Geyser CG10_big_fil_rev_8/21/14_0.10 | ecosystem: Environmental > Aquatic > Deep subsurface > Groundwater | place: USA: Utah...
GCTGGAAGTGGTACAAATGAAAACACTTTTTGTGATTTAGTTGCTGGAAAAGCTGGAAGGAAAGCTGTTGCCGTGGAAGTTAAATCTTGTAAGAAAGATAGGATTTACATAACTAGGGAACAAATAAACGATTTCGTTGTTTTTTCGAATATTATGGGTTTGAAAGCAGTGATTGCTGTCAGGTTTAATTATGAGGGCTGGCTTTTTTTGAATCCAAAAGACATGGAGGATACAGGAAATAATTGGGTTGTTAGTTTAAATAATGCTAGGAGTAAAGGAAAAAGATTTGCACAGTTTTTTAGTTAAGTCATCACTTTTTCTTTAGTAATATATTCATAAGCCGAAAAGGCCGCGGTACATCCATCGGCAACTCCTGTAATTAATTGCTTAAATGGTTTGTCTGTAACGTCTCCGGCTGAGAATACCCCTGGAACATTTGTCGAAGAATCGATATGGTTTATTATTATTTCTCCCTTGCTGTTGAGCTTAACGCCGAGCGGTTTTGCTAAATCTGATAAGACTATGTGTCCTATTGCTACGAAAACTCCATTCAATTCTAGTTCTTTCTTTCCCTTATGGGGTTTATCCAGTGAAACGGATTCAACAAATTGTGCACCTTTAATTTCGATAAGATTTGTTTTATTTATAACTTCTATTTTCTTATTTTGTTTTATTCTTTCTAGATTTATTGGCTCCGGATGAATTTCATCTCCCCTGTAAATGATATAAACTTTCTTTGCATATTCGGTTAGAAGCAAGGCATCTTTAGCTGCAGAATCTGAACCGCCTATTACTGCAACAGTTTTGTTTTTGAATAGTGGTCCATCGCATAAAGCACAATACACAACCCCTTTATTTTCAAACTCCTTACTTCCTGGAATGTCTAATTTTCTCCATTTTGTTCCGGTTGCAAAAAGAATGGTCTTTGTATTATATTCAGATTTATCTGTCTTAATAATGAAATATTTCCCCTGCTTTTTTATTTCTGAAGCTTTCTCTTCTTTTATTTTAACATTTTTATAACTTCTGGCGTGGTCTTCAATTTTCTTTGCTATTTCTGTTCCAGAAAGTTTGATGAATCCAGGATAATTTTCTACTACGTTCGTTGTGGTTATTACCCCTCCAACTGGAAGCTCGGAGCCGTGAGAATAGCCTAAAACAAGTGTTTTCAAGCCAAGACGAGCAGAGTACATTGCTGCTGCCAGACCGGTTCCGCCTGCCCCGAGAATTATAAAGTCGTAGTTTTCCATTTTAAGTTTAGATAGTAATTATTAAAGAATTGGGTATATAAAATATTCGTTGACAATTATGTTTATATAAGTTGAGTTTTTATATTAACTATGAAAAAAAGGTTGGTGATATTTGCCCTGCTCATGATTCCTTTTGCTATAGCCATTTCAACTGATATGAAAGTAACATATATGCCTGGAGAAACTGCAATCTTTACAATTCAGGGCAACATACTTGAGCCGATATTTAATGTGGATTTAAAATTTTTAAGAGATGGACATATAGAAGTACCTTTTGATTATGATATAAAAAAAATAAATGGCAAATATTATGTCTATATGGTTATGCCTAACAATATTAAAGAAAATGTTAGTTCTGATTATACTTTTTTGATAAAAGACTTAGCAACTACTGTTAATGGCCAGAATCAGAAGATTGATTTTATGCAGAACTTTTCTGTTTCAGGAGAACTGATTGATTATTCAATTACACCTGGAATTGTTTCTTCCAGCGATAATTTTGAGATTGAAGTTACTCTTAATGGGGATTTGGATAAGAGTATCGAAGTTAGTCTTCCTTTTCAAAGAGAAATATTGTTGAAGCCTGGAAAGAATACCATCAGATTTGATATTTCCGATGTTTCTGGAGGTTTTTATGAAATCAGTGTTGGAGATTATGTCCTTCCAGTTTCTATAATAAAGGAAACTAAGGGGCAAATTTTTCCATTCAAATTCAGTCCTTTTGAAATAGAGAGCACTATTTTGAGAGGAACCGATAGAGCTTATCCGTTTGATTTAATTTATACAGGAGAAGGAAATGCGATTGCTGATTTTTCTTATAATTCCCAAATTTTTGATATAACTCCTGCGTTCCCAGAATTTTTTGAGCCCGGTAAATTATATGAATTTAGTCTTAATGTGAAAAATCCGGGAAAAGATATTGATGAGGTGATTATATTAGATTATGGAGGTGATAGTTTCAATTTTCCAGTTAGAATTTTATATACTGAAAACGAGAGCATTATTGGAACTCCTTATTTAGATAACAATCCTAATAATAAAATAGAACATTTCTGTTCTGAACTTAAGGGAAATGAATGTTCTTCTAGTCAAATCTGCTCTGGAGATGTTGTGTCCACAAAGGACATTGAGAAATGCTGTCTTGCAACATGTTCTGAAACGAGTTCTACAAGTTATTCATGGGTAGGATATTTAATTGGTTTTGTGTTATTATTAATTCTTGGTTTTGTTGGACTTCGATATTTTAAATCTAAAAAACAAGGCGATGTTATCAAAGAAAAAATTAACAAGGGCAAAATAGTTCCAGTTATTTAGACTTTTTAGACTTTTTCTTGGTAGACTTCTTTTTGAGAGGTTTATCTTTTTTTTCTTCGACAGGAGGATTTTTATTGAGCAAGTTTATTTTCATATGTTTTTCCAATTCAGGACCCATTTTTTCCCTCAAGTATTCTATCTGCTTTATGAGAATGTCTCTTTCTGTAACCGCTCTTTTTAGTAGTCCTCCCTGATTATGTATTCTCTCTAAAAGGCTATTGAAAAAACTGTTTAAGTTGTCGTTTGAAATTTTAAGATTTTCAGGAGAAATAACTTCTATGTTTGAGGGAGAATAAAGGTAAATTACAAGAAGTATTTTTTCTATTGAATCAAATTCTAATTCAACTTCTGCAAACGCTGTATAAAGGTCTTTTCCCGCTTCTACTTCTTTTGGAGGATGATATTTTTTGTTTGTTATTTTTATGCCTTCTTCAGAACCCATTTTTACTACAAATGTATTAAGAGTTTCGGATAAATGTTCTGCAGGTCTGCCCATCATTTCCATAATTACTCGGGCTTCTATCTTTTCCATTTCTTCTGGAAGAAGTTTGGGCTTTTAAAGTTTCCTGAAAGAAATGAAGATTATTATCATAACACATAATAGGGAAAAGGCATAAGATACCAATAACCTAAAATTTTCCTGTTTGGTTTCATATGAATGATTGTTTGCATCTTGCTTTTTTGGAGGGTTAAGGACTATTTTTTCATTATTTTTATCCTGAATCTGTTGAATTGTCTGGAACTCTATTTCAGTATTTTGATTCTCTTCATTTATTGTTTGCTCTTCTGGTTCTTCGGTAGGGGGCTCCTCTTGTCCAGTATTATTCTCGGGAAGGTCTTCTTGGGTTGAGTTTTGCTCACTTTGATTGTTCTGTTCTATTGTGCAATTATTTTCAGCCCCTTTCGTAGATGAAATAAATTCCCAATTTCCTCTGCAAAGACTCCATGCAAAGTTATCATTATCAGAATCCTGAAAAATATCTGTCTCGTCTATCAACCCCTCTGAGTCAAATAAGTATACGCTCTCATTTGAATTATCCAACCATTGGCTTTCAAACTGAATGACTAGATAACCTCTGAAAATTCCTGTAAGATTATATTTTTTTTCATCTTTATTTTTAAGGTAAGTTCCGTTTAGATTAAAATCTTCTGATGAATATATTTCAACCCACTCATTTCCCGAATCGCTCCCTTCTGGATTAAGTTCGACTTCAGTTAGGATTATTGCTGAAGAAAGATTAGTAACCATAAGAATCATAATAAAGAAGAAGACCGCTTTCATCGCGAATAAATATGGAATCTTTGTCGTCGTTCCAGATATTCCTCGGACTGTTGAGATATAGCTCATCTTTCAAATCCTGCCCTTTGCCTGAATGAATGACAAGATGCTGATTACCGAAAATATCAAACTTCGAGGTTTTTGTGCTTTCATCTTTTAGAGCAAGATTCTTGAAGTCTATCTCGCAAAGGTTATCTATTGTTAATAGTTCATCTTTTTTATTTATTTCTATTTTTAAGCAACCGTTGTATTCTGAAGTTTTCCATATTCCTGATTGTTTTTTTAGGGCATCTGACTCTGCTTTTTCATATAAATTTAGTTCACTATCCTCTACTATGTATTTGTGAACTAATCCAAGCCTTACTAGTTCAAGATTAAGATATTTGTCGCCGTAAATCCTAGCAAGAAGTCTTCCGTATTTTTCAACGCCAGTGACTTCTATCTCTACAGTTTCATTCTCATAATCTTTTAAGAAGTTTGTTGACAATTCTGAAAGAGGCTGATTCTTTTCAGGGGCATTTATGTTTAAAAGACGTATTCTTCTACCATCACCTAAATCTAAAGTATCTCCGTCCAATATTTTAGAAATAATCACTGTTTCTCTTTCTTTAGTTTTATCTTCAAAAGATAAAAGGTATATATTTGAAGCTATTAATCCTGTTATTAGGAGTGAGAAAATGATTGCATATGCTTTTTCCACGCAATATAATAGATGATGAAAAGGTATTAAAAGTTACTTTTATTTCTAATATAATGGTTAATGAAACAGTAATTAATTCATCCGCATTTTTAGTGGATTTTTGGAAATTCATGCCAAACCCTGTTTTAGACGGCATCGGGTTTATTATTAATCTGGCTAAAATTGCAGGAATATTGGTGATTATCTATTTGATATTTTTGATTGTACGCGCTCTTTTCAGGGCAAGGGCAATAAAGAATATAGGTACGATTATGCAGAATATTATGGATATAAATCATAAACTTGACAGGCTAATTTTAATTCTTGAAAAAAAACATTCTGGCTCGGAAAAGGATAAAGGAATAAAAGAGGAAGAGGTTAAAGGCAAAAAATCAAAGAATAAAAAAAGATGGAATATTTTCAAACGTTAAATTTTAAGAATTTCTTTTTTTAAAGATAAAGAATTGTAATATCTTTCTAAGTCCTTATGTTTTATCTCTAAAGTTTCAGTATTTATGTTTGGATGAAACCCTACAATCTTTGCCTGCCAAACTTCTTCATCTATAATCAGTCTAATATTTTTGTTTGTTGAGTTAACAAGATTAAAGATACTTACACTTCCTGGCTCTATCTTTAATTCCTTGTTTAATTCTGAAGGTGATGCAAAATGCAACTTTCTTATTCCGAGATGTTCTCTCAAAATTTTGGTATTTAATCTTTTATCTGCATTCATACCAATAAGATAAAAATTACCTTTATCATCTTTCATAAAAAGAGTTTTGCAATGCATTCCCGGAATATTTTTCTCTATTTTATTTGATTCTATGACTGTGAAAAATGGAGGATGAATATGTATTTTGTATTCAATTTTATGATTTTTAAGATATCCTTCGAGTTTTAAATCCATTTACCTACTCATTTCTTTCAATTTTTTAAGAGTTTCTTCCATCTCGCTATCTGACTTTGACATTGGTCTTCTTATTTGTCTATTTGCTAATGGCGTTCTTGATATTGGTGGGCCAAACCGCTGTCTTGGAGGGGAATATCTTGGAGGCGCCCTTGGTCCTGAAGGTGGAGGAGAACTTTTTCCCTTGTTTCTAAATTTGAACCACCAAACCTTAATTTTATCTCTGTATAATATTCCTAAAACTACTAGCACAATTAATATTCCTAAAAGTATTACCCATATCCAAGCACTGCTACTCGACTTGGGTTTTTCTACACAACATATCAAACCGGGTTCATTGCAGCCATCTGATGTCTTTTCCTCTCCTGAATTACATGAGACAGAGCATAAACCCCCAAAAGATTCACATTCAGTTAATTGAGATGATGCAGGCTTACATGAATCTAGGCAACATGAACCGTCAACAGAGGAGACTGTTGTTCCTGTGCATTCTTGACCAAACGGACAGACTAAGCCATTCTTTTCTACACAAGTTTCTTGAATCAAAGGAATAGAACAACAAGACTGACTATAAGAGGGGCATTCAAAATTTCTTAGTACTTCTCCCCCATTATCCGTACAATCAAACTGCCCTCCGCAGAAATATCCTGCACTCTGACATGATTCAGGCAAAGGTTGTCCACTTCCGCCCTCTCCAGAAACACCCTTAGGCCATCCTGAATATAAAAGAAATGCTGTATCTCTTATGTTATTGTTATTCCAACATCCTTTTGGAGTTTGTACCGACAATAAATATGCTTTTGCAGTCTCTGATTCAACTGCTGATGTTCCTTGTAGAGCCAAAAGCCCTAAAGAGGTGTCATAAAATTTATTATATTTTGTCGTTGGAGCTTCCCAGAATCCTGCGGATTTTTGAGACTGAATTATTTCATTATATTGATCATCGCCTGTTGTTAAAAGATATGAGAATGAACTTGGAAACAACTTCTTGTTGTCTTCTGCTAAAGATAGTAAGTAAGGCAGATATGGTGAAATATCATGATCTGTTTTTTGTAAAGCCAGTGCTCCCCAGAGAGTACCTTCATAATCGCATGTGTTACCTGAGCCGAAACATAATGAATTTACTTTTTCTTCAGTTGTTCCTGATGATGGAGCCGAGTGAGTTTCTGATGTTACGTATATTGTTTGTGAACCTGATTTTTGGTAAAGTAAAGAAGTTATGAAGTCTTCTTCGCATGAAACCTGGAATTTTTTCTCAAAACAATTCCTAGAAATTTGAAGCCAATATCCTGAAGAACTTGGTTGAAGACAGGCTCCTGCCCCACCTGAAACTTTCATATCTTCCCCTATAATGATTGGATAGTCCCTTCCATCATAACTTAATGTGCATTGAGAAGAAATATGGTTCTGAATGTCTATCTGTAAATACCAAGCTAAATCTGTTGCTGACTGATTTTTTGTAAATAAATAAGATTCTATGTCTGAAGTCTTTTTGTTTATTCTATCGTATGTAAGAAGAACTTGTGATGTTTCTTTTATTGTGCATGCTGACTTGGGCCAACAGTTCTGATTTGACCTCTCTGATTCTATTTTATCAGTTAATTTCTTTTCTGAACCTAAAGCAAGAGTTGAAAAAACTGCTTCTTGTAAAGAAAAAGATTCTGAAGATTTGTTTGCTACTTCGTTATTTAGACATTGATATGCTTTATCGACACCCTCTTCTTGAGCTACAACAAGGAAAGACAAAACTAGTATTAATAGCAAGAATAATACACCTAATTTCCTCATGGTTTATTAAAGAAGTGTGTGTTTAAAAAGATTCTCTTATAATCTGGATTGTTATTATTTTATGTATTGATAGAATTTATTTTTTGCGGATACGGGCATATATATAAACTCTTAATAAGTTAAGAAAGATATGATTAAAGAGTGAAATGAGGTGGATTAAAATATGAAAAACAATTGGTGGTGGATTATTACGGTGATTGTAGTTGTTGGGTTGATTTTTTGGTCTAGTAATACTGGAGCATTATTTTCTCCTCGTCCTTCAATTATTGCTAAGAATAATACAAATTCCACAAACTCTACAGGTTTACCTGATTTAACAATAACTATTTTGGAAGCTAATGTTAGCTATGTTCAAAATAATTCTGGAAATGCAACAGGTTATTGGCAAGCAGACATAGGCGCTTATGTTAAGAATGTAGGTAGAATTAGTGCTCCGATATCTAGGACAAGCTTTTTAGTTACAGGTTTTGGAACAAGATATATTTCTACATCTAATTTGGCTCCTGGACAGGGAATTCTTGTTAGAGATAAGTATACAAACATTCAGAGAGGCACTTACAATGTAACTGCTACTACAGACGGAAGATTTGAGATATCAGAATTGAACGAAAATAATAACGGCAAGTCTACCAGGTTCACAGTCTAAAGAAAAAATTTATTTTTATTTTTATTTGTTTCTTACTTTTTTTGATACTTCTGAAATTGGGTTCTTGGCTTCAGGCTTTACATCAAAAAGCTTTAAGTCCTTGTAGAAGTTTTGATTTGAATAGTTTGGGGGTAGGATCTTCCGCTTTTGCTTTAGGTGCCAGTCTATCTGGCTTTTCAAATATCCTTCCTTGAGAGGAGGATTATTTTTCTTATTCCATTCTCTACAGATATTGTTTACTTTTTCCGGAGGATAATTTATGGAACGAAGAAAAGTTATTAGAATGAATAAGCCTCTCTTCCTTCCGTCCTGTAATCCTTTAAGGAGTGTTTTGATGGTCTTTGGAAAATCATGTTCAGTTATGTTTGATAAGTCTAATTCTTGATATTCTTGGCTGCTGTATTTCTTGGTTATTTCGTCTTCGTATCTTGTATCGGTTAATTTCTTCCATTTTAGGGCTTTTTGTAATAGTGAAAGGGCTTCATCTTTTTCAGCCTCAGGATAAAAACTCCTAACTTTAACTTTAAACGGGTCTGCGTCTCTTGGATTAAATCCTTGAATTTCGTCTTTTGTAAGGACTATACTTGCCAAAGTAGTTTTTTCATGCAAAGAATATGGCATTCTGAATAAATGCCTTGGTGCAACTAAGACTAAGTCTAGAGAGCCAATCATTTCCCCTGAGACTTCTTCTTTAAACTCTTCAGAATATTTACTTTTTTTTGCTTCAGAGGTATTAGTTACTGAATTTCTTGTTGGAGATTGAGTCTTATCTTGTGATGAATAACCACAAGCTTCGCAGAAAAAATATTCCTTATCATTTAAAACATTATAAAATCCAGGACAGGAGGGGTCTGCGCATTTCAATTTTCTTTTTGTGACTTTTAAATTTGGTCTTTCTAAAAAATTTTTACATCTTTCGCATTGTAGTTTTACTATATTTCCTTTTTTAGAAGTTTTATTGCAATTAGGACAACGCAATTCAGTTATTTCTTCCCTTGAGATATTTGTTCTTTCTTCTAAAGCTTTGAAATTTATATCCCATTTACTTATCAGTCTATTATATTCAGGTTTTATCTCATTCATTAAGAATTGACATATTGCTCTCGGCCACTCCGGGAAAGCCTGGTTTTTTTTAACTTCTTGGAATTCATCTGGGAAAGCCTTACCAGGAACTAAGATATGGAATCCTTTGCTTCCTGAAAATTTGATGGCATAATGTTTTATTCCGTTTTCTTCAAGAGTTTTTATCAAAAGTGCGGTTGCTAGTTTAGATGAATCAAGATATGGAGAATCTACATCTATTAATAAGTCCCAAGATTCCCTTAAAGAGATTAATTCTTTAGGAGATAAGTCCAAATTTAACTGCATTGGGTCCCTCCATATTTCTTCTGATGCATGAAATGATGTTGCTCCTTTCTTTACTGCTGCTAAAATGTCTGAAGGGTATTGTAGGGAATCTGGTCGTTTGCCGAAACCCTCAAAATACCTTAGAACTATTTCTCTATTTTTTGCAAAATCAAACAATGCTTTTTGCACCCTAGGATTAGAGTAATACATGCTTGTTATAGATCGAATGCGTTCCTCTTTTTCTGACATAATATTGGATAAAGGAAGGGATATTTATGGTTTGCTGTACTTGGATTATTAGAAATATATATATAGGTTATTCTTGTGTTTAAAGTAATTGTGAAATAAGATGGTGAGAAGAAACAAGGATAAGAGATATTTATTCTTAGGAATTGCTATTGCGGTTATTCTTGCTGTTGCTTTGATTATTAATTCTGAAAAAATTCAACTTGGCCCGCCTTTAGATGGCGAGCTGGAAGGTTTATTCGGTAATAGGATTTATACTGATTTGGTAGCTGCTTTGGCGAATTGTGAGGCCAGAGCAACTGCAGAGTTTATTGAAGTTTCTACATGTGAAGGTCTGAAAGGTATTGATAATAATCTAAGGAAAAATTACAGATTAATGAATGATTTGACATGTAATTTCGAGCCAATTGCATTTGGAGCAGGAGATTTTAAAGGAATTTTTGATGGGCAGAATCATACTGTAAATTATGAATATACGTCGGATAGCCGTGGAAAAGTAGGATTGTTTTCTGATGTTGGAAATTGTGGAATTATAAAGAACTTGCATGTTGATGCTAATGTAAAAGGAACTTCGAGAGTGGGTGCTATTGCTGGATATGTTTACAAGGGAATTTTGAAAGAAGTTTATGCTACAGGAAATGTTGAGGCGACCGCGGAGGCCGTAGGAGGATTAGTAGGTGGATTGGAGTCAGGAGGAATAATTGATTCTTATTCTGAAGTGAGTGTTCAAGGAACAGAGAAAGTCGGGGGGCTTGTTGGTGCTATGTGGAAATCTCTAAATGAGGAACAGACACCAATTGTAAAGAATACTTATGCAAACGGAAAGGTTATTGCCGGAGGGGCACAGGCAGGAGGATTGATAGGGTTATGTGATTATCAGCCTATGAGTTCTTATTGGAATTTGGATGTTTATTTTGGAGATAACGGATGTGGCGTCGGCAAGACAGATGGGGAGATGAAGCAACAAGCAACATTTGTCGGATGGAATTTTGCAAAAACATGGAGAATTGATGAAAGTGCTGACTATCCGAGATTGAGATGGCAGGAAGAAGAATCTGATTGTATTGAAGTCTGGACGGCAGAAGATTTGGATAATGTGAGGAATGATTTGAGTGCGTGTTATAAGCAGATGGATGATATCTCCTTAGGTCGTTTTGATAATTGGGAGCCAATAGGAGATCATCTTGTACCATTCTCGGGAAAATATACTGGAAATTATAGAGTTATAAGTGGTATGGATATTGAGGTAACTGGAACTTGGGGCCATGATTTATATGTTGGGCTTTTTGGGCATAATAGTGGAGTCATAGAAAAAGTTGTAATTGAGAGAGCTGATGTGTCAAATGAAAGAGCCAAGGCTCCTGAGCAATATTTTGGAATACTTGCTGGGTTAAATACAGGCACAATAGATGATGTGAGAGTTAGAGAAAGTAAATTAGCAGATAGAGGAATATTTGGCACCGGAGCAATCGCAGCAACTAATGAGGGCAACATAAATAATGCTGTTGTTGTAGATACCATAATAAAGGGGAGCTGGAGTACTGGAGGTATTGCAGGATTTAATAGGGGCTTGATTGAGAATTCAAGTGTTTATTCTGAATTTGGGGAAATAATTTCTTATGGTCCCGCTACTGGAGGATTGGTTGGTTCCTTAGAAGATGGGGGAATTGTAAGAAAGAGTGATTCAGATATTGTTGTTAGGGGAGATAGTGGGGCGGGAGGATTAGTAGGTGATGTAGAAACAGGATTTATAGAAGATTCCAGTTCTGTAGGAGATGTTTATTCATCTGATCCTGGAAGGGGCTTGGGCATTGGTGGATTAGTAGGTTATGCCGATGGACTTATACTGTCTGATTCTTATGCAACAGGAAATGTTTATGACGGAAGAAATGCGATTGGTGGATTAGTAGGTTATGCAAATGGAACTATTAAAAACTCATATGCGACTGGAAATGTTACTGGGCAGTTTGGTGTTGGGGGATTAGTTGGAATTTCTGTCCACTTAATTATAACCAATTCCTCTGCTTATGGAATTGTCAGGTCTCTTGATACGGGAAATGGGCAGGCGGGAGGATTAGTCGGGGCATTATCCGATGGGAAGATATTGGATTCTTATGCAACAGGAAATGTTTATGTAATGCAAGTAGAAAGCAACTATTCAGAGAATTTTGGAGGATTAGTAGGTTATGGGCGTAAAGTGACTATTGCAAATTCTTATGCAACGGGAGATGTTTATACAAACGGTTCATTTTATGTGAAATCTGTTGGGGGGTTGGTAGGAGGAGAACAAGTCGAGATTAAACAGTCTTATGCGAGTGGAAATGTTTATGGGAGTCATTCGGTTGGAGGGTTGATAGGAGAAAATTCAAATGGAAAAATTGATGATTCGTATGCTACTGGGAAGACAACCGGCAATTATTATCAAGGTTCAGAAAATGTTGGGGGCTTGGCTGGAAGATTGCTTGGAGGCTCCGTTGTTAATTCTTATTCTGCAGGAGAGGTAATTAATACTACGAGAATTAGTGGAGATGTGAATGGATTTGTAGGGTTTTGTTCTGATGTTTTGGTTGAAAGTTCATACTGGGATATTGATACGAGTGGAAGAGTGGGAGGAGAATGTGGAGAGGGCAAAACCACCGCTGAAATGAAAAAACAAGCAACGTTTGTCGGATGGGACTTTAGCAATATTTGGAACATAATTGAAGATCAGACTTATCCATGGCTGAGAGGATTAGAGAATTAAAAGATAATAAGGCTTAGCTCTCTACCATAACAATGCTTAAAAATAAGCGATTTTTGTGTAAAACATGAAGTTAAAATTAGAGGACCCAAGATTGCTTGGAAATATGATTGGGATTATTTCAGAACTTGTTACAGAAGTCAGATTGAAGATAAATAAACAAGGAATGAATCTTGTTGCGGTTGATCCTGCAAGTGTTGCAATGGTTTATTTTAGCATTCCTGCTGAACTTTTCAAAACTTTTGAAGTTGAAAGAGATGAAGTTTTAGGTGTAAATTTAGACAATCTGAAAAATATCTTAAGAAGATGTGGTTTAGGAAGTAGTATTACATTGGAAAAAGGAGAAGAGAATATTTTGAATATAAGCATTCAGGATAAAGTTAAGAGGGACTTTTCTATTGCATTGATTGATATTGAAGGCGAGGAAAAAGAAATGCCTGAATGGCAGTTTGACAGTGTCATAAAAATGGATGCTGATGCTTTTGTAGATGTTGTTGAAGATTGCAGAGTTGTAAGTGATGCCTGCACTTTTATCGCTGAACCGAATAAGTTTATTATTGAAGCAAAGGGTTTGCATTCTGCAAGAGCAGAATTTTCTTCTGATGAAGTTGAGATACATTCTGGAAATAGTTCTGCTAGATTCTCACTAGAATACCTTGCTAAATTCATTAAGGGTGCAAAGATTTCGAATAAGGCTGTTTTGAATTTCTCGGATAATCATCCAATGAGAATTAATTTTCCTACTGGTAATGTGATGCTCTCATTTATACTTGCCCCAAGAGTTGAGCAGGAAGATTAAATTCTATGAAAAGGTTTAAATAATAGTTAAACTTGTTTAACATATGCCAAAGAAATTTATAGGAGTTAGAGAAGTAGACGAAGAAGAGTTCAGAAGGTTTAAATCCTTGGCTGTAGCCATGAAAATGGAGTTGGGGGCTGCTCTAACAGATGCTATGGAAAAATGGAGAGTTGAAAAAAAAGGTATGGCTAATAAGGGAGTTAAATTGCCTAAAATGAAGCCGTTTGATTGGGGTTCTGGAACAGAAAAGCTAAGCGAGGAAATGGATATGGTCCTATATGAGTAAAATGCTTTTCTTAGATTCAAGCTTTTTAGTTGCTCTTTACAATACAAGGGATATCCATAACAAAAGAGCCTTAGAACTGATGAGTAGATTTTCAAAAGAAGACCATGGAGGATTTGCTATTTCAGATTATGTTTTTGATGAATTTATCAATGTTTTTCTGAATAAATATGAAGATATCGGTAAGGCAAAAAAATATGGAAAAGATGTTCTTGATTTTACAACAGTCTTTTTTTGTTCGGAGAGAGACTTCAAAAATTCGTGGGAACTATTCGATTCCCAAAAAAATACCACATTGAATTTTACTGATTGCTCTATAATTTCTCTGATGGAAAACAAAGGGATGAATAAGATTGCAACATTTGACAAAGATTTTAAAAAAGTACAGAGAGTTACAGTTGTTGATTAACTATCTTTCTTAGATTTTAGAAGAATTTAAATAACTATTAGTATTCTTAATAATAGCCATATTATTAATCATAGTTAGATTAATATGTGTTAGAATATGAATATTCATAGGAAGAGGGTTTTGGATTTTATCAAGAGCAAGATAGTGGTAACGAGCTCTGAAGTTACTAAATATCTCAAAGTTTCATGGAATACTGCTGATAAATATCTTTTAGAGTTGGTTGTTGAGGGAAAAATAAAAAGAATAAAAAAAGAAGGAGTGAATTTATGGTTATTGAAATGAAAAGAGGACAAATTTCAATCTTTGTTATCGTCAGTATTTTACTAGTTGGGGCAGTTATTTTATTCTTTGTTATTTCTGGATCTAAAAGTATTATATCTCCTGCTGGAAAAGAATTCGATCCTGAATCCTTCATAAACAGGTGTGTTAAGGAAAGCGCTAGAAACAAACTTGATGTGATGCTTCCTCAAGGAGGCTTTTTGAATCCCGAAGATTATAAAATTTATAACGATGTGAAAGTTACTTATTTATGTAAGAATGTCAATTTTTATGAACCTTGTATAACCCAACACCCTGTTTATATAACTCAGATACAAAATGAACTGAAGGATGAAATGAGAAATGATGTTGAAGCATGTTTTATTTCACTTGATGAGGAATTAGGACAAAGAAATTATCAAGTTAATGGAGGGGATTTTGACATCGAAGTTATTTTTAAGACTGGGATTGTTGAAATTTTAGTCTATAGAGACATGCAGATATCGAAGAATGATTATTCTAGGGACATTAATTCATTTTCTACTTCTTTAAGCAATCATATCTATGATATTGCGAGTGTTGCTAATGAGATTGCATCGCAAGAGGCAAAATATTGCTATTTTGAATATGTTGGATTTTCATTGTTATATCCTGATTTCGATATTCGAAAAGATACTATGTCAGACACGACAAAGATTTATACTATAACTCACAAACCATCTGGAGACAAGATGAATATAGCTATAAGGGGGTGTGCAATTCCGCCAGGATTTTAGATGACTTTAAAATTAGAAAATATAATTAAAGATGTTGGAAAGAGAGTCATTAAGAAATGGATAGCTGAAGGCAGAAGTCATTACGGGCCAGATAAACCTATTCCAGAAAGAGAATTTCTAATGGGTTATATTAGACACAAATATAATTTGTATACTGGACGGTATTCTGAAGGGTCATTAGGATGAAAAAAAATATTGCTTTATTTGAGATATTTATCCTGATAATGTCAGGAGTTGCATTTAGCTATTTTATTCATGAAAGTTCTAATGGCCTTGAAATTAGTGGAGAAGGAAAAGGAATTAGTTGGCTTAGAGAAAAGATACTTGGATATTTATCTAATGGATTGGTTAGTGCTCAAGAACAAGGATTGTGGACTTGTCCAAGAGATAATAATGGAAGTTTGTGTCAAGAGTATCCTGCTGAAACTTGCGAAGAACTATGTGCTGGAGATTGCATTCCAGCTAGAAGACAGAATACTCAAGAATGTAAACTTGGAACGTGTCAAGATACTGGAGAAGGAACGTGTTCTGCTCAAACACCGAGACTTGCATGTGAAGAATCTGGAGGTATTTGGACTGAAGAAGAGCCTGCTCAATGTAAACCTGGATGTTGTCTGATTGGAGGAAATGCTAACTTTATTACTGAACAATCCTGTGGAGTTCTAGGAGACAGATTAGGACAACAGGGCGAATGGAAGCAGGTAGATAATGAATTAGAATGTTTGATTCTTGCAGATAATCAGGAAGAGGGGGCATGTGTTTTAAATGAAATTCCTGGAGAAGGATTTAATTGTAAGTTTACAGACAAAGGTGATTGTTTGACAAAGGGTGGAGAATTTTATTCTGGATTATTATGCACAAATCCTTCACTTAATACAATTTGTCAGAGAACCAGAGAGACAAGCTGTTCACCAGGAAAAGATGAAGTTTATTTCTTGGATTCATGCGGAAATAAAGGAAATATTTATGATACTAATAAGAAAAATGATGATGAATATTGGAATCGAGTATTTGGGAAAAGTGAAACCTGCACCTTAGATGGAAATTTAGGTAATCAAAATGCATGTGGGAATTGTGATTATTTTCTAGGAAATACGTGCGGGATTCCTGGAGAAGGAGATGCGAAGCCTTTAGATGGAGAGTATGTTTGTAAGGACTTATCTTGTACTGATGAATGGAATGACGAAAGAAAGAATGGAGAGAGTTGGTGTGCTTATGATTCTCAAATTGGAGTAGATAGTAATGGACAGGGAAATAAGGGAAGAAGCGTTGACTTGCCTGGAAGTGGAAGCTATAGGAAAGTTTGTTTGGATGGAGAAGTCAGAACGGAGTCGTGTGCGGATTTCAGAAATGAAATATGTTCTGAAAGCAGAGATGAAGAAGTTGGTTTTTCTTCTGCGGCATGTAGAATTAATAGATGGCAGGAATGTATTGCTGCTAACTCTGATAAAGATAAATTAAATAAGTGTGAGAGTAATTCGGATTGTTTTCTGAAGGAGGTTAGATTGGACAAGTTTAAGTTTGATATCTGTGCTCCAAAATATCCTGAGGGATTTAATCTTAAGGCGGATTTTGGAGGAGAAGTAGGACAATCTATCTGTGGGCTTGGAACGCAAAAATGCAAAGTAATACAGCAAAAAGGATTTGGTGGATGGAAAAATGTCGCTAATGGAAAATGTCTCGAGCCTGATTTTGCTCAGACTATGAATAACCTATGTACTAGCTTGGGTGATTGTGGAGGGGATGTAAATATTCAAGGACAATTTACCAGCGATGGTTATAGTGTAAAAAACTCTCCTAAATTAAGTCAGGGGTATATTTCTGGATTAAGAGATTATATTGAACCAATAAAAGGACAACATGCCGATCCATTGACAAAAGATGAGATTGCTGCACTGTTCGGATTAGATCCAAGTGATCCTAAATTTGAAAATAGAATAGGCGAAACTCTTGGAAAACTTGGCTTAGGAGCTACTGGTGTTCTATTTGCGATTGGGTATTTTTCAGGAGGATTTGCTGGTTCTACTATTGGTGGCATTATCGCAACAATTGGAGGGGGTGCATGGGAGATTGGATTGGGAGGATATTCTGGCGTCTTGGCTGGGGCGGTTATTGGGGCAGCAGCTGGATTTATTATAAGTAAGCTTTTTGGTCTTGAAGGGGAAGGGGCATTAGTTGTGAGTCTTGTTGGAATTGTAGCAGGTGGCTATTTAGGATTGAATATAGTTACAACTAGTGGAGCATTCGCTAATCCTGGGTTAATTTTTGGACAATTTCTTCTCCCATTACTTATCATTCTCATAATTATTGCAATAATAATAAAACTCCTTGGCATCGGAGATACAAGGACAATAAACGTTGCATTTACATGTAATCCGTGGCAACCGCCAATCGGAGGCAAGGATTGTGAGACTTGTACGGAAGGGGACTTGCCGTGCTCGGAATATAAATGTCAGAGTTTAGGACAGACGTGCGAATTTGTAAATGAGGGCACGAGCGAAGAGGCGTGCATCAATGTAGCCCCAGATGATACTCTTGCTCCAAGGATAAGTCCTAATTATGAGGTGATTTCTGAAGGTTTTGAATATGCTGAGGTTACGGATAGAAGCTTTAAGATTGAAAACTCTG
>Ga0066639_10002149_pt1 | contig 17346 bp, 33 predicted proteins | sample CryGeyCG2114_010_2_FD_59504 | JGI IMG/M metagenome (GOLD analysis project Ga0066639, IMG submission 59504) | Groundwater microbial communities from aquifer - Crystal Geyser CG10_big_fil_rev_8/21/14_0.10 | ecosystem: Environmental > Aquatic > Deep subsurface > Groundwater | place: USA: Utah...
AAAGATTGAAGTTGATGGTAATGTTAGTGAGAAGATTATTGACTTTGTAGCTTAAGTGCCAGAAAGCTTTAAATACCTTCAATTTCTCGCTAGGACACGGTTCGTAGATTGCTTAGAGTAGATACTAAGCGAAAGGATTTGAGTTGCAATTCTGAAAGTACAGTAGTTAGAGAGAAAAATGCCAAAATCATCAAGACCAAGACACGGAAGTTTACAATTTTGGCCCCGAAAAAGGGCCGAAAAGTTTATTCCTAGTGTGAACTGGAAACATATCAAAGCTGACGAAGGAATGCTTGGATTTATCTCTTATAAGGCGGGAATGGGAACTGCCATTGTGAAAGATAATACTGAAAAATCTATGACAAAGGGAAAGAAAATCGCTATGCCTGTTACAATTCTGGAAGTTCCTAATATGAAAATTCTTTCTGTGAGATTTTACAAGAATGGAAAAGTAATGAAAGATGTTGTTGTAAGTAATGATAAGGAACTTAAGAGAAAAATTAAGGTTTCAAAGGAAATTAAGAATGCAGAATTAGATAAGGTTCAGGGATGGGATGATATTAGAGTCATTGTCTACCCTGTGATGAAAAAGATGTTCAAGAAAACCCCTGACTTTGCAGAAGTTGCTATTTCTGGAGAAGATAAATTGGGAATTGTTAAAGCCCTGATAGGAAGAGAAATAGCCTTAAGTGAGGTTATTAAATGGCCTCTTGTCGATGTTAGAGGTCTTACTAAGGGGAAGGGTGTTCAGGGACCTATCAGAAGATTTGGAATTAAGAAAAAGTTTCATAAGTCTGAAAAGGGAAGAAGAAACCCTGGAAGTATTAGTCCTTGGAATCCACCAAGAGTTACATTTAGAGCCCCATTGTTCGGACAACTTGGAATGTTTACAAGAGTTCATTATAATCTTAAGGTGGTTGGTTCGGGAAATATATCTGAAAAGGATGTTAACAGAAAACAAGGGTTTAAGAGATATGGAAAAATAAATAACAACTACCTTGTTTTAGCAGGTAGTGTTCAGGGACCTGTTAAAAGACAAATATTGATTACGCCTGCATTGAGGGCTAACAAGAAAAATATTAAGAGAGAATATGAATTCTTGGAGGTTAAGTTTTAATGAAAACTGCATTGTATGATTTGAAGGGGAAGAAAAAAAGTGATATTGAACTTCCTGAGATTTTTAATGATAGTGTGAGAGAAGATGTTGTAATGAAATATTTTGAAGCAGACAAATTCAAGCATCCTTCTTCGCCTTATGTTGAAGCTGGAAGAAGACATTCGGCTTCTGGAACAATAAGTCATAAGAGACACGACTGGAAAGGGCATTACGGAAAGGGTATTTCTAGAGTTCCAAGAAAAACAATGAGAAGAAGTGGAACACAATTCATATGGGTTGGAGCAGAAGTTTCTGGAACAAGAGGTGGAAGAAGAGCACATCCACCTAAAGGAATAGGAAAAGAGAAAAAAATAAACAAAAGGGAAATTGAAATGGCTATGAATTCAGGATTTGCAGCTACTGGAAATGGTGAATGGATATTAAAGAGATATGAGAGTCTTAACAAGCTAAACATTAAAACTCCTGTCGTGGTTGAAAGCAAACTTGACAATATTAAGACTAAAGATTTCATTGCAATGCTTAAAGAAATTTTTGGAGAAGTTTTTCCTCTTATTATGAAGAAAAAATCGGTAAGATCCGGAAAAGGAAAAGCAAGAGGAAGAAAATACAAGAGTAATGCTGGGCTTTTGTTTGTCAAGAGTAAAAATGAAAAAATAAAAGTTAATGGCATTGATATGAAAGATATAAATGAGATTACTATGAATGATTTGTATCCCTTGGGAAGATTGTGCGTTTATACTGAAAAAGCACTTGAAGAAATTAAAGGAGTTGTAAAAAAATGATTATTGTTGATATCGAAACTAGTGGAGTTGTGCCTGAAAAAACTGGAATATGGCAGATAGGCGCAGTTGAATTTGAAAATTCTGAAAATACATTCCTTGAAGAATGTAAGATAGATGATGAAGATGAAACAGCGACTGAATCTTTATATGTATGCGGAAAAACGGAAGAAGAATTGAGAAATGAAAATTTACAATCCCAAAAAGAAATGCTTGAAAAGTTTTTTGAATGGTGTAAAAAAGTCAAGGTAAAAAACCTAGTCTGTCAACACCCTCAATTTGATTGGACATTTATGACATTCAAAGCTAGAAAATATGGATTAGAAGTTCCATTTCCTGTGAACTCTTTTGACTTGCACAGCGTTGCTGCATTAAGATTTAAAGAACTAAAAGGTAATTTTGATTCTGACAATAATGGCAATGTTATAATGAGACTAGTGAAAATATTAGAATTCTGTGGAATTCCAGATAAAAGAAGATTGCTTGATAGTAAAGGAAGAGTGATTAAGGAAGGAAGTCCGCATAATGGACTAGAAGATGCAAAACTAGAAGCGGAATGCTTTTCAAGACTTGTTTATGGAAAAGAATTGCTTGATGATTTTTCAGAATATCCTATCCCGGAGGTATTGAAAAGATGATATTAAAACCAGTCACCTCTGAAAAAGTGGTAAGAATGATAGATCTTGAAAATACATTGGTTTTTGAAGTTGAAAGAAAATGTAAAAAAGATGAGGTTAAGAAGGAAGTTGAAAATATTTTTGATGTCAAAGTTAATAAAGTAAGATCTATGTTCCGTGGAAATAAAAAATTTGTATATGTTAAGTTGGACAAGAAAAATCCGGCTATTGATGTTGCAACTAAGTTGGGTATGATATAATGGGAAAAAGAATAATTCAACAGGCAAGGGGAAAGGGAAGCTTTACTTATAGAGTAAGAAAAAGAGCATTCGTATTCAAGGTTAAATACCCTATTCATGAAGGAGACGCGATGATTGAAAAGATATTTCATTCGGCAGCTCACTCTGCACCTCTTCTTAAATTGAAAATAGGAAACGAAATATTTTACAATGTTGCTTTTGATGGGGCTATTGAAAAGGAGAAGATTGAAATTGGAAGTGGTAAAGTAGAGAATGGAAATATCATGGCTCTGAAAGATGTGCCTGTAGGAACAAATATTTTTAACATAGAGAGAAATCCTGGCGACGGAGGAAAGATGATAAGGGCTGCAGGAAGCCACGCTGAAATACATAAGAAATATGACCATAACAAGGTTGGAATAATTATGCCTAACAGAAAAGAGATAAGGCTTGACGGAGATTGTAGAGTAAGCATAGGTATAATTTCAGGAGAAGGTAGAAAACAGAAGCCATTCTTCAAAGCGGGAAAGATGTTCCACAAGATGAAGGCAAGAGGAAAATTGTATCCTAGAACTTCTGCTATTAAAGTTAATGCGGTAGATCATCCATTTGGTTCAGGAAGAGGAAAGAGGGCTAAACCTAAGATTGCTAAGAGAAATGCACCTCCTGGAGCAAAAGTTGGACACGTAAGACCTAGAAGAACAGGGAGGAGGAAATAATGGCTAAAAAGAAAGAAGCTGAACTAGTATTTGAGGGAAAAGAAAAGTTTTACCGAGGACTGGGTATAGATGAGCTTAAAAAATTAGACGTTAGAGAATCTGCCAAGTTTATGCCATCTAGAAGTAGAAGAACAATTATGAGAAATTTTGATGTTATTGAAAGATTTGTATCTAGATGCGAAAAGAAAATTTCAAGAGGGAAAAGAATAAGGACTCATTTAAGAGATATAATAATCGTTCCAAGTCTAGTAGGTTTTACTATCGGAATCCATAATGGAAAAAGCTTTCAGGATGTCCCTATAACTATTGAAATGTTAGGACACAGACTTGGAGAATTTGCTGCTACCAGAACTAAGGTAACACACTCATCTGCTGGAATAGGTGCAACTAAAGGTTCGAGGGCCAAGAAGAAATAATGACTGAAAATAATAAAGCTAAGGAAGAAAAAATGGAAGAAAAAAAGTCTCTTGAAAATAAAATTGGAGATGAAGATAAGAAAAAAGAAGAAAATGTAGTGGAAAATAAAGAAAAGACTGACAAGAAAAGTAAAATTGAAAAGCCGAAAAAAGATAAAGCTGTTGCAAAGGGTTCAGGGATTCATGTTTCTATGAAACAGTGTATGTATATATGTAGCTTCATTAAAGGAAAGAGTATTGATGGGGCAATTTCTGACCTTGGAGATGTTATCAAAATGAAAATAGCAGTACCTTTCAAGGGAGAAATTCCGCATAGGAAGGGAATGATGTCTGGTAGATATCCAATTAATGGCTCAAAGGAATTCATAAACATACTGAAAGGTTTAAAGGGCAATGTTGTGGTTAATGGTATGGACATTGACAAAACAAGAATTAGTTTGGCTTCAGCGACGTGGGCAAGAAGACCATTGAGAAGGGCTGGAAGAAAGGCGAAAAGAACTAATGTTATCTTAGAAGCAATGGAGATTAAAAAATAATGGAAGAAAAAAAGTTTGTAAATTTTAAGAAGGAAGAACTTGGAGTTAAAGAATATATTAAGAAGAGCCTTGGAAAAGGAAGAATAAGTTCTGTTAGTATTGAATATACTCCTGTTGGAGAAAAGATTATAGTTGCTACTAATAAACCCGGTCTTGTTATTGGAAGACGTGGAGAAAAAATAGATGAAATGACTTCTCTTCTCAAAAGAAAATTCAAACTGGATAATCCTCATATTGATATAAAAGAAATAACTCAACCCTTCCTTGATGCGCAACTTGTCGCTGATTTAATTGCCTTAGATATAGAAAGAAGAGGCTCTTTAAAATTCAAACTGGTTGCGTACAGAACTCTCAAGGGTATAATGGATGCGGGAGCCCTTGGTGCTGAAATAGTATTATCTGGAAAGCTACCAAGCGACAGAGCAAGAAGCTGGAGATTCAAGCAGGGATACTTGAAAAAGACTGGAGACCCTGCAAAAGTGGTTAACAGGGCAGAGACTCAAGCAACAACGATGCAAGGAGTTGTCGGAATAAAGATAAGTATTCTTCCACCTGATGCATATATCCATGACAGAATTGTTATTGACAATAATATAAGAAAGAGAATTAAAGTGAGTATTGAAGATATGGATGCAATTCAAAAAGAAAAAGAAAGAGAAGAAAAAAAGTCAAGAAAGAAAGTTAGGAGAACTAAAAAATGAGTTTGTTAAAATACGAAGACATAAAGAAGATGAGTAAGAAAGATTTAGAGAATAAACTTAAAGAATTAAAAATGGAAATTACAAGAGCAAATGTTGCTGCAAATAAGGCAACTTCCAAAACCAAAGAGATTAAAAAGGCTATTTCGAGAATATTAACGTTCACCCAAGCAGAAAGCTTAGGTGAAAAAAGATAGTCATGGAGATAGATCCAAAGACGGGTTTGCCTATCGAGGCAATCGCTTGGGAAGACCTCGCCAAAAGCGAGCAAAAGATAAAGGTGTCTACCGAAACCAGGAGATACGGTAAGAAGATTACCGTTGTATCTGGTTTTGATAACTGCATTGATATCAAGGCAACTGCGAAGGCGCTGAAAGAAGAATTGGCTTGTGGCGGAACAGTTAAGGACGGGGTCGTTGAACTGCAGGGAGACCACTTAAAGAAGGTCAAGGCAGTTTTGGTGAAGATAGGCTTTGCCGAAGAGTCCATAAGTGATTAAATCGGGGCATAGAGGAGGAGAAACAAATGAAGAAAGAAATAGAAGTAAAAACGAAAGGAAAAGAAAAAACAATAGTTGGAACCTTAGGAAGTAGAGGAAGAACATTCCAAGGAAAAGTTATTAAGAAATTTCTAAACCGAGTGGTAGTTGAATTTGATAGGACTGTGAAAATAGTGAAATATGAAAGATTTGCAAAAAAGAAAACAAAACTTCACGCGAGAATCCCAGAAGGAATGGATGTTGCAGTTGGAGATTATGTTCAAATAAGAGAGTGTAGACCTCTTAGTAAAATAATTCATTTCATGGTTATTCAAATTGTAAGGAGAAAAGATGAAAGCAGTAGCAGCTAAATTAACAAGAGGATTAAATATTGGAAGCTTAGTTTTGGCTAGTGATAACAGTGGAGCCAGAATAGTAAGAATTGTTAGTGTAAAAAAAGGTAAAACTAATAGAAAAAGACAACAGTATGTGAAAATTGCAGATCTTGTAAAAGTTTCTGTAAGAAAAGGAAATCCAACTATGAAAGGTGAAGTTTTCGATGCTGTTGTAATAAGAATCAAAAAGCCATATATGAGAAATACTGGAGAAAGAGTAATGTTTGAAGATAATGCTGTTGCATTGCTCAAGGATGGAAAAGGAAATCCTAAAGGAACTCAGATTAAAGGTCCTGTCGCTAGAGAAGTTTTTGAAAGGTGGTCTGTGCTTGCTAAAATTGCACAGTTTGTATCATGAAATCTAAATTTTCCACTGCGTGGACAGCAAGTAAGCAACCAAGGAAGCAAAGAAAATATTTGTATAATGCGCCTTTGCATTTAAAGCATAAGTTTTTAAGTGCACCTTTGTCGAAAGAACTAAGAAAAAAATATGACAAGAGAAACATCGCGATAAAAAAGGGCGATGAAGTGCTTGTCATGCGTGGAAGTTTCAAGAAAAAGAAAGCCAAGGTTTCTAGTGTAGATATAAAGAAATCAAGAGTAACTTTAGAAGGAATTAATCGCGCAAAGAAAGACGGAACTAAATTCAATGTTTATTTTCATCCGAGCAAACTTATTCTTCAAACTTTAAATCTCGACGATAAAAAGAGAATCAAGAGAATGACAAATAAATCTGAAAATAAGGAGAAAGAAAATGTATCTGACAAGAGCTAAATCAAGTAAAAGAATGCCTATAGCGAGAAAGGGAACGAAATACATAGCAAGAGCCATAAACAATTCTAGACAAGGAATACCTGTAGTCATTGCAATACGAGATATGCTTAATCTTGCGAGAACTGCAAAAGAAGTTAATCTTATGGTGAAACAAGGATTGCTTAAAATTAATGGTAGACTTGTAAGAGATTTAAAAGAAGGAATAAGCTTGTTTAATGTTATTGAAGCAGATAAGAAATACAAACTTACTATATTAAAAACCGGTAAATTTAATTTTGAAGAAACAAAGGATGACTTTAAAAATTGTAAGGTTATTGGGAAAAAAATATTGAAAGGTAGAAAGACACAAATTAATCTTCATGATGGCACTAATTTTCTGACTAATGATAAAATCAGAGTAGGAGACTCAGTTCATGTTGGTTTCGATGGAAAAGTTAAGAAAATAATTCCTTTAGAAAAAAGCAAAGAGGTTTTTATTATCTCTGGAAGAAGTGTTGGAAATAACGGGAAAATTAAGGAAGTGAGTGGAAAGATGGTTGAAGTTCAGATGGAGGATAGAGTGGTTGTACTGAATCAGTCCCACTTGATAGCAATATGAAAAGTAAAATAGAGAATAAGGTGAAAGCAAATGATAAAGACAATGTGATGAGGAATGCAAGAATGACTAAAATGGTAATTAGTGCAGGGGCTGTGGGTCCAGAGTTAGATAAGGCCGTAAAACTTTTAGGAATAATAACTGGAACAAAGGCACAGATAATCAAATCTGGGCCTAAGAGAAGAATACCTGCTTTCAATGTCAAACCAGACATGCCTTTGGGAACTAGAATAACATTAAGAGGAAATAAGGCTAAAGAAACCCTTATGAGACTTTTAGCGGGTGTTGGAAATAGACTTAGAAGGTCACAAGTTGTTGAAAACCACTTCTCATTTGGAATAAAAGAATATATTGATGTTCCAAGTCTTGAATATAATAGAGATATAGGAATAAGAGGATTTAATGTGACTGTTGTCTTTGAAAGGGCTGGAGTCAGAGTAATAAAGAAGAAAATAAAAAGGGGAAAATTGCCAAGAAGGCATCATGTTTCACCGGAAGAAATAATTAAATTTATGGAGGAGAATTTCAAGACGAAATTCGTTTAAATATGACTGCAAGCGACTGGAACAAGATTTTGAAGCAACTTAGGACAAAGCCGGAGAAAATGAAAAAATTTTTGAAACATAATAAGCCAAAGATTAGAAGCACTGGAGTTGCGAAGCAGAAATGTCAAAGATGTGGAAGGTTTGGAGCTCATCTAAATCAGTATAATATACATCTTTGCAGACAATGTTTTAGAGAAATAGCGGAGGAAATGGGCTTTATAAAATACAGCTAGGAGAAAAAATGTCACAAGATAAAGTAGCAGACGGGTTAAACCAAATGATGAACGCAAAAATTGCGGGAAAGAAGATAGTTAAAATTAGTATGTACTCAAAAGTATTGCTTTCTGTTCTTGCTATAGGTAAACTCAAGAAATATATTAGCAATTATAACATTGAAGGAAAAGAACTTAATGTTACCTTGGGTAAGCTTAACTTCTGTAGAGCAGTAAAGCCTAGATATATTGTAAAAGCGAAAGACATTGAAAAATATGTGAGAAGATATCTTCCTGCTAGAGGATTGGGTGTTGTTCTTATTTCAACAAGTCAGGGACTTATGACTCATCAAACTGCACAGGAAAAAAATCTAGGGGGAAGCATTATTGCTTATTTCTATTAATGAAAAAAATATTGAGTGAACAGATTAAAATTCCGGAAGGAATTGAGTGTAAGGCTTCGGGTAATAAAATAGAATTTAAGAAAGGAGATAAGAATTCTTTTGTAGAGATTAAGCTTCGTGGCGGAGAAATTTTAGTTCAAGATGGAAATTTAATTCTTGGACATAAAAGAGCGAATAAAAAAGAGCTTAAGATTATAAAGAGTGATATAGCCCATATAAAAAATGTTTTTAAGGGACTGAATGATGACTTTGTTTACAAGCTTGAGATATGTAATGTTCACTTTCCAATGAATGTGAAGGTTGAAGGAGATAAGGTTTTGATAAGTAATTTTTTAGGTGAAAAAATAACAAGGGTTTCAAAAATTTCACCTGGTGTGAAAGTTGAAGTAAAAAATAAAGAAATAATTGTTTCAGGGAGTGATATCGGAAAGACTGGACAGACTGCTGCAAACCTTGAAAAGGCCTCGAAAGTCAGAGTAAGAGACAGAAGAATATTTCAGGACGGTATATTTATAACTGAAAAACCAAGGAGAAGTATGTGATGGCTAAAAAATTTATAAGAAGAGATTCAACAAGATTTTCAAAGTTGGGAAAGAAAAGGAAGAATAAGCAGAAATGGAGAGGAGCAAAGGGAAGAGACAATAAGATAAGAGAAAATAGAAAGGGCTATCCAAAAATGCCAAGTTTAGGATATGGAAAATCAAGAAAAGAATTTGGAAAAATAGATGGGAAGATTCCTGTGAGGGTGTTTAATGTAAAGGATGTAGAAAAAGTTGGAAAAGATAATATAATAATAATCGGAAAAATTGGAGCTAAGAAAAAGATGGATGTAATTAAGAAGGCTCATGAAATGAAATTGAAAATATTTAATATCGGAGGAAGAAAATGAAATTAGATAAGAAAAAAGCTCTTGCTGTAAGAACATTTGGCGTTGGAAAATCAAGAATTGTGTTTAATAATAGTAGATTAGATGAAATAAAGGAAGCAATAACTAAACAAGATATTAAGGATTTAGTTTTAAACGGTGCGATAAGCATTAAAGAGATAAAGGGTAGAAAGACAAAGAAAGTTAAAAAGACAAGAAGAAGAAAAGGAAGTATAAAGAGAACAGTCAATACCCGAAAGAGAGATTATATGACTCTAACAAGAAAGTTCAGGTCATATGTGACTAAATTGAAAAAAAATGGCTTGATAAGTAGAGAAAATTATATTGAATTGAGAAAACAGATAAGATTAAAAGCATTCAAGAGTCTGGCGCATATAAAAGAAAAGATTCGAGAAATGAGGAAAGAAGAAGATGCATAAAATAGGAAGAACAGTAAAAAGAAGAAGAAAGCAACAGAAAACTGATTACAAAGCTAGACTTGGTCTTTTGAAAAGCGAAAAGCTAAGATTGATAATAAGAAAAAGTAATAAATTTGTTGTAATGCAAATAGTTGAAAGCGAAATCGCACAAGATAAAGTATTATTCTCTGTAACCTCAAAGGATCTTCTAAAATTAGGCTGGCCTAAAGAAAAAGAAGGAAGCTTGAAGAGTCTACCTGCATGTTATCTTACTGGAATCCTTTTAGGGAAGAAGGTAAAAGGAAAGGAAGTGGTTTTAGATTTAGGCTTACAGAGAAACATTCATAAGGGTAGAATTTATGCTGCACTTAAGGGAGCTATAGAAGGTGGAATAAAAATCAACTTCGATGAAGAAACTCTTCCTAGTGATGAAATGTTAGAAAGGAATGAAAAAATTAAAGATATAGTTAAAAAAATTAAGGAGAAAATATAATGGCAAACAAAGAAACTGAAAAGAAAATTAAAGATATAGTTGAACCAACACCTGAAGAGTTGGAGAAATTAGAAGTAGAAATTGCAAATAAAATGATTGAAGAAGTTGAAAAGAAAGAAGAGAAAACAGTTGAAGAAGTTAAGGACGAGAAAAAAATGAGTTTCTCCGAAATGAGAGCTGAAAGAGATAAGAGAGCTGAGGAAGATAAACTTCATTCGTGGGTTCCAAAGACTCAAATTGGAAAAGATGTAAAATCAGGTAAAGAAAAGAATATTGATAATATCTTAGACAATGGGAAAAAAATTCTTGAATCTGAGATTGTTGATTTATTACTTAATCTAGAAAAAGATCTTCTTTCTATAGGACAAGCAAAGGGAAAGTTTGGAGGAGGAAAGAGAAGAGCATGGAGACAGACACAGAGAAAGACTAAGGAAGGAAATGTACTTACCTTTTCTGCAATGGCTGTAGTTGGAGATAAAAATGGACATGTTGGAGTAGGCTATGGGAAATCAAAAGAAACTCTCCCTTCAAAAGAGAAAGCTGTGAGAAATGCAAAGCTGGGTATAATAAAAGTTGGAAGAAGTTGTGCGCACTTTGATTGTTCATGTGATGAGAAGCATACAGTACCTTATATTGTCGAAGGGAAATCAGGAAGTGTTAGAGTCAAACTAATGCCTGCGCCTCAGGGAACTGGATTGGTTATAGGTGATGAATCAAAGAAGATACTTAGACTTGCAGGAATAAAGGATGTTTATGGAGTCACGAAAGGACATGTAAGGACAACATTTAACCTTGCAAGAGCAGTTTTAAATGCTCTGAAAAAAACAAGGGATATGGAGAACTAAAATGATATTAATAATAAGAATAAGTGGAATGGTTGATGTGCCTGAGAAGATAGAAAATGCTCTTTTCAGATTAAGATTGAGAAGAAAATATTCTGCAGTTCTTATTGAAGATAGTCCATTTAATGAAAAACTATTGAAAAAAATAAGAAACTATATTTCATATGGCCGAGTTAGTGAGAAAATGATTGAGAAACTTGTGACTGCTAGAGGAGAGGGCATTAATAGTAAGAAGATAGATGTTAAGAAAGTTCTTGAAAGTTTGGGCAAAAAAAAGGCTGAAGAGCTCGGGATAAAACCTTTCTTTAGATTACATCCACCAAGAGGCGGAATTGAAAGTAAAAAACACGTGGGAGTTGGCAAAGGTGTTCTTGGACATAATAAAAAAATTGATGAACTTTTGGGGAGGATGTTGTAATGTCTGACATGTGGGAATGTGAATGTGGAATTATTGAATATGGGAAGAACCCTCCTGAAGAATGTGATAAATGCTGGAAAATGAATGGCTTTACGAAAGTTCCTGAAGATTTGATAGAAGAGAAGAAAGAGATGGATTTAGGAAAAAAGATAAAGGGAACATTTGAGGAGGAAGATGAAGATGATGAGTAAAAAAAGAACAAAGAGAAGTAGATATAGAGGGACTCATACTCATGGAAGAGGAGCCAAGAAAAAGGCAAGAGGAAAAGGACATCGAGGAGGAAAGGGAATGTCTGGAACTGGAAAGAGAGCAGACCAGAAGAAAAGCCTTGTCATAAACCTTTGGGGTAATAAATATTTTGGAACGACTATCAGAAGAGCTGGAAGAAAAGAAAAAAACATAGAAGTAGTTGATCTTGGAAAAATAGAAAGCAGACTTGATTCTTTAGTAAGGAAAGGAATTGCTAAAGAAAATAAGGGCTTTTTTGAAATGGATTTTACCGGAAAGAAAGTTTTATGTACTGGAGAGATAAAGACAAAATTCAAAATAAAGGCTCTTGCTGCTTCTAAGGGCGCCATTGAAAAAGTTGAAAAAAATGGCGGAGAGATTGAGATTTCTGAAAATAAAAGAGAGAATGATGAAAAAGACAAGGATTAAAAACCTCTTTTTCCGTTAGAAAATATGGTGTTAAAAACAATACTCCAATATATTCCTGAAGTAAGGAAACCTGCCGAAAAGAAGGTAAGTTTCAATACAAAGCTTAAATGGACTTTGATAATACTTGCTGGATTCTTTATTCTAGCAAACATAAAACTTTACGGATTATCTTCCAACGCATTAGGAAGATTTGAACATCTTGCTATCCTTCTTGGAACTGACTTTGGTTCTGTAATCAGTCTTGGTATTGGCCCAATTGTTATGTCTTCTATAATTTTGCAATTGCTTGTTGGTTCAGGAATTTTGAATATTGATACAAAATCTGAAGAAGGAAGAAGATATTTCCAAGGAATACAAAAGATAGGGGTTCTATTTTTCATTGTGTTTGAGGCAGTAATTTATGTTGTTATGAGGGGATTGGAAGCTTCTCCTGGATATGCTCCAATAGTAATTGGTCAGCTTATGTTAGGTGGTTTGGTTATTGTTTATATGGATGAAGTTGTACAGAAGTGGGGCTTTGGCTCAGGAGTTTCATTGTTTATCGTTGCTGGAGTTGCATGGAGATTGTTTACTGGACTATTCCAATTTGTAGGAATAGGCGGACAGAACTGTCTTGCTGATTTTTCTGGAACTCCTTGTACAGGAAAAGTGCTTGTGATATTGCAATCAGTTATAAATGGCGCACCTTCTGAAGCCCTAGTTGCTCTTGGAACTATCCTTGTTACAGGAATTATTTTTGCATCTGTTGTCTGGGCTCAAAGTCTGAAAGTAGAAGTTCCATTGACATATGATAGATTAAGAGGATATGGCGTTAAATGGCCTCTTGCATTTTTCTATGCTTCTGTTATTCCTGTTATTTTGGTTGCTGCCTTAATTGCTAACTTGCAACTCTTTGCCAGTTTAATGGAAAACTGGTTGGGACATCCTACATTTTTAGGAGGGTTTGCTCAGGGAGTACCAATTTCCGGATTTGCATATTGGATAAATGCACCAAACATATTAGAACTAGCATTAAGAGGAGGACTTGCATTCAATAATTTAATACAAGCGTTTTTGAGACTTATAGCTTACATGATTTTATCCATGGTATTTGCTATCTTCTGGGTTAGGACTGCTGGAATGGATTCTTCTTCACAGGCAAAGAACATAATTTCGTCTGGATTGCAGATTCCTGGATTTAGAAAAGATGAAAGGGTTTTAGAGAGCATATTGAATAGATATATTATGCCTTTGACAGTGATGGGTGGACTTGCTATAGGGGCTCTTGCGGCTGTGGCTGATTTGCTTGGAGCCTTGACTTCTGGAACTGCGATTTTACTTGCAGTCATGATTACTTATCAACTTTACCAGAATATTGTGCAACAGCACACTGTAGATATGCATCCTGCATTGAGAAAAATGATAGGTTAGATAACAAAACATTTAAATATAAATAAGATTAATCTTACTTATGCTTATTGACACCACTAAAATGAGTTCTAGGGGACAAGTGGTTATACCCTTGGATATGCGCAAAGACATTAATGAAGGCGATAAACTAATTGTAATAAGGAAGAATGATGAAATAATATTAAAAAAATCTATTCCTGAAACTGCTCTTTGGTCAGAAAAATCTTTGGCTAAAACCTGGCTGAATAAAGAAGAAGATGAAATATGGAAGGATTTGTAAGAGGAGAAGTAGTAGTTTTAGAATTCCCCTTTTCTAATTTTATAAAATCAAAAAAAAGACCAGTGTTAGTTATCAAAGTTCCAAAGGGCGAAGATATTATTGTCTGCCAAATAACTGGAAAATCTTATGATAAATTAGTTGAAATTCCAATTAAAAAAGAAGATTTTGCCAAAGGAAAGCTGAAAGTTGAAAGCTACCTAAGGATTGACAAAATATTTTCTGCTGAAAGGTCATTAGTGAAGTACAAAATAGGTGCATTGAAATCGATAAAGATTGAAGAGGTTGTTAATAAAATTGTTTCTTTCCTGAAAGAATAATTCTATAGATTTAAATACAATTATTCTGTCTTCTTATAATGATTATTGAGTTTATTAATGCACAGCCAAGGACCTCGATTATTATAATTTCTATCCTAGTTTCCTTTTTTATTAGTCTGATTAATTTCTTTGTTCTTGATAAAGAGAAGATGAGAACAAGCAGGGCGAGACAGAAAGAATTACAACAGGAAATGAAGAAGTATAAGGATAACCCTGCAAAGATTATGGAGATGCAAAAAGAAATGATGACCCATGTTGGAGATAGCTTTAAACATTCATTGAAACCAATGCTGATTACATTAATTCCTATATTGCTTGTGTTTAGTTGGATTAGGGGTGTTTTTTTAGAAACGACCATTGCAAAGACATGGTTTTGGTACTATCTTGTAAGCGCTATAGCCGGGAGTTTAGTTTTCAGGAAGCTTTTTAAACTGCCATAATTAGAGCAAGACATGGAAGAATTAGTCAGAGAATTACAAGAAAAATATGTTGAATCTCAAGACATGGAAGACAGGTTCAATTTAGTTGGACAGCAAATAAATGAACTACAGGAATTTGATTTTAATCTAAATGTGTTGGACAAATCTGAGAGTAAGGAAATGCTTGCAAGTTTAGGAAAGGGAGTTTATATCCCTACAGAAATTAAGGATAAAAATTTGTATGTTGGCGTCGGCTCTGGAATATTTGTCAAGAAAAAACCTGGAGAAGCAAGAGATGTGATTAAAGAACAGCTTTCTGGATTATTAAGGATGAGAAGTGAAATAAGCCAGATTATTGAAAAATTGAATCTTGAAATGCAAGAGATTATTGTAAAGATAGAAGAATCTCAGAAAAAAGTCAAATAATTTTGTCCGCTTTTCTTATGAAATCTGAATAATTTAAAATTCCTAGTTCTGAGATTATTTTTTTGATATATTTTCTGTTTATTTTTTCAAAGGCAGGATTTCTTATTTTTACTCTTTTTGGCGTGTTTTCCCAGACTTCCTTGAAATTTCTTTCTTCTATTTCCATGCTTTTCGGGGAAAATTTCCACGAGTCTGAAACTATATAGACTGGTTTTTTGTGTAACTTTGCTTCTTCTGCGACAACCTGACTACCTATTTTGTTCATTACTCCTGATTCTAAGATTGCATCTGCTCCAAGTAAGACAAGATTGGATTTCTTAACTGCCTGATGAATTGCTGAATCTACAAATAAAGAAACCTTTATTTTGTTTTTTGCTAGCTCTTTTGCCGTTTTTCTTCCTTGGAATAATGGACGTGTTTCTGTTGAAAGTACTTGGAATTTCTTGCCTTTCTTTTTTGCATAAATTAGCGCCTTAACTACAGAGGTTGAATGGCAGTGTGTGTAAATGATAGAATTGCTCTTTATTATTTTAAAAACTTCTTGATTTATTATTTCTTGAGATTCTTTGAAGTGTGAAAGTATTTTTTTCTTCCCTTCCTTTTCTAAGAATTTTAAAGCATTGAATAACGCAGGCTCTGTCGGCCTTAAATTCATTAATATTTTTTTTGTCTTTTCTCCGGGTTTTAAAGAGTATGCCCTAATTGCTGCTTTTGCGACATTTGTAGCTCCTTGAATTTTAATTGATTTTATATCCTTACAGATTTTTTCAAATTCACCCATTTTATAATTAGGAAGAGTGCGTATAAAAAACTATTTAAGCTGTAGTCGGGATAAGAGTTGATGTTAGAGATGTTGATAGGCCCGAAGAAGGCCGAAAGAAGGCCTTGGGAAATGTTTTTTGTCGGTGCATTTTATGCAAGCGTTTCTATTTTAATCGCACAGTGGGTTTTCTCGAAAGATGCTGTTCTTTCTCAGTATTCAAGCATTTTTGTAGTCACTTTTACAGTTATGTTTTCTATACCTTTCATGTATTATGTTATTAGGCTGGAAGAAAAAAAAGCATATGAAATCTCTGGAGCGTTTAACAGAATTAAAGCACATAGAAAGGCTCTTTGGGCGTTCTTGTGGCTTTTTGCAGGATTTGTTGTTGCGTTTTCATTCTGGTACATAATCCTTCCAACTTCAAGTTTATCTGAAGCACCTATTAAGACATATTGTCAGATAAATCGGCCGGGAAATGTGAGTGAATGTTTTGCGCAGTATGGACTAAAAGATGTACCAACCACTACTCAGTTTGCAATAACAAATGGAGAAAGATTGTTTCTGATATTTACTAACAACATATACGTTCTGATATTTACTCTCGTGTTTTCTTTGATATTTGGGGCGGGAGTCATATTCATTCTGGTATGGAATGGAATGGTTATAGGGGCCGCAATAGCAATATTTAGTGAATCTAACTTGAGTCTACTGCCTCTTGCACTTGGAAGGTATTTCATTCATGGTATACCTGAAATAGCTTCATATTTTGTTGGCGCTCTTGCCGGAGGAATAATTTCTATTGCAGTTATAAGGAGAGATTTAGAGACAGAAAAGTTCTGGGAAATTTTGCAAGACTCACTTAATTTGATAATACTTGCCGTGTTGATATTATTTATTGCGGCGTTTATGGAAGTGTTTATTACTCCGTTGTTGTTTAGCTGATAATCTATCAATATAGCAAGATTTATTAATTATCTCTTACATATGTGTTTGTTAAAAGATGGCACTTGGAATTAGCTTTGGGACATATCTTATTGCTTTCGCCGTAATAGTTATTTTGTCAGGCATTAGAGTAATTAATCAATATGAAAGGGCCGTTAAATTTAGGCTTGGAAGATATGCCGGAACCCTCCAACCAGGATTTAGATGGATAATTCCTGTAATTGAGAGAATAGAAAAGATTGATGTGAGAGTTATCACTACGGACATTCCTTCTCAAGAAGTTATAACTAAAGATAATGTTCCGATGAGGGTGAATGGCGTTGTTTTCTTTAAAGTTGTGAATTCTGAAAAGGCTGTTTTGGAAGTTGAGGATTATCAGTTTGCTATTTCTCAGCTTGCTCAGTCAGCACTTAGAGATATGACTGGAAAGGCTGAGCTTGATACTGTTCTTGCTAAAAGAGAAGAAATAGGAAACCAAGTCCAAAAAATAGTCGACAAAGAAACAGACCCTTGGGGAATTAAAATTACGGATGGTGATACTCCTTGCCCTAAAGGGCAAGGCTTCTATGCGTGATGCATATCCTGATTTCTC
>Ga0066639_10002150_pt1 | contig 17337 bp, 17 predicted proteins | sample CryGeyCG2114_010_2_FD_59504 | JGI IMG/M metagenome (GOLD analysis project Ga0066639, IMG submission 59504) | Groundwater microbial communities from aquifer - Crystal Geyser CG10_big_fil_rev_8/21/14_0.10 | ecosystem: Environmental > Aquatic > Deep subsurface > Groundwater | place: USA: Utah...
TGGCGACGTGGTGCAGGAGACTAATTATTACCCATATGGATCTGTGATCTATGACGCTGCAAGTCGGTTCCTGTACACAGGCAAGGAGCTGGACAGATCTAGTGGCTTGATGTACTATGGAGCTAGGTATTATGACGCTGGTCTGGGACAGTGGATACAGCCTGATCCTTTGATATCTGATCTTTATAATCCGCAGGGGTTGAATAGGTATGCTTATGTGTTGAATAATCCGCTTAAGTATGTGGATCCTGATGGGAATAGTGCTCTCGCAGCAGCAGGTATTGGAGCTTTAATTGGTGGAACTTACTCTGTTATCATACAACTTCCGACAGGAAAAATTGACCTGGGAAGAGTTGGTATATCAGCAGGTGCAGGAGCTGCGGGTGCAACATTTGGTTTTGCAGCGGCTTCTTATATTCCAGCGTCATCTCCAATTGCAGCTCAAATAGTTAAATCTGGAACTGCCTTTTTAATAACTCAAGATGTACGAACAATTGGAGAGAATATAGCTACAGGACAACATCCAGCAGCAAATACAGGATCTGACAATAAAATTGCTAAAACTATAAATAATATCTTAGAAGGAAAATCTGATTTCAGTGAATTTTTTGTTGAACCTGGAAGAGAAGTAGGACCTATTGTGATTGATTTTGAAATGGGAAAGGTTAGAGGATATTTAAATGAAGATAAATGGAAATCAGAATATTCTGTGGGTGAAGTAACCACAGATCCTAATGGGTTTTACGGCTATAATCAACAAGGTTTTAATAGGGTTCAAAATTCTAATTCAAATAGCATTGATAGAACTAATTATGATTATTGGATAGATTATTATATGCAACAAGGAGACTATCAAAAAGCGGAAGACATATATACATGGAGTACATCATAAACTATACAATAATATTAAATCCAATGGAGTGTGACATAATGAAAAACTGGTGGAAAGAGTATGGAGCTATATTTATAGGTGTGGGATTAGCAGCTATTTTAGGAAGCACACAATTAGGTTCATTGGCAACGTTTGCAGTTGTGGTTATACTAGTAATTGTAGCTATAGCCCTATTAATAGGATGGATTAAAACTAAATAATTAGGTGATTAGTTAAAAAATGCACCAATTCCCCTTATGATTATATTGAACAATAACTCATAAATATCCTCATCCCTGTAATTGAACCTGAACTCCATCTCCTTCAGGTACAAAGGATAGTTCTTCATGTTAATGCCATGATACTTGTGAAATCTTTCCTTTGCGAAGGACCAGAACCCTTCTATACCATTGATATGGGTTCGACCTTTCGCGAATGCATATTGTTTGTTAATCCTCAAATGCTTGCCGAACTGCTTCAGTGATTTGTATGACTTGAAGCAGTCTGTGTAGAACACAGATCCCTTCTTAGTATTCTTGCTTATCTCAGTCATCAATACCTTTGCTGAGACATTAGGAACTACCTTTGTATACACCTACTGCCATTGCGTTCCAGTATGCCGAATACTATGGCTTTGTTGTATGCACCTCTCCCTCTCTTACCTTTGCGTTTACCACCGAAGTATGTTTCATCTAATTCCAGTTCACCGTTCATTTTGGTGAACTGTTCATCCAGATACTTGGTTATGATCTGCCTGAACTGCATATACCGATTGCTTACAGTACTGTAGTTCAGTTTGAGTTCTCTGGCAGCTTTCCTTGCGGAAAGCTCCAAGTAGAAGTAATACAGGATGTTTGTAATCTTTCTCAGTTTGTTGAGACTGTAATAAGCCTGCAGTTTTTACACTTGACACGCTTATTTTTGAGTTTGTATACCCTGCCTTTACCACAGAATATACACTTTCTGCCCGCTAAAAACATGTAAAACCTGTTTTTCAACATCATGTGTATATATTTGGTGCAGAAATTAATCAATCACCTTTATATTAAAAAGCATATTCATGAAACAACCAAGCTATTTCAAGACACTCTTGGAACCATCTCCCCATGTCCATCTGTCCCTTGTCCATTCCATTATGTTGTCCAATCTGTCCATTTTGACTATTTTCGCTGTCCATTGCTGTCCATCTGTCCATTTTCGCTGTCCATTTCTGTCCACCAGATCCATTTTTTGAATAATTCAGTCAACGATCCTCTTAGTGATTTCTCTGGATTTTTACCCTGTGGACAGGGATATTAAACATATGTCTAATATTTTATACATATGTATAATGATACTCATAATATCGGATAGATAGCTTTTTAAGCTATCCGATACTATATAAAGCATGATGATGGAAAAGGAAGTCTACGAGAGAATTCAGGAAAAGAAGAAGATGTTGGACGCCCTAAGACCCCTCCCCACATCAGCACTTGAAAGGCTGAGGAAACAGTTTGCCATTGAGCTGGCATACAACTCCAATGCCATTGAAGGGAATACGCTCACGCTCAGGGAAACCAAACTTGTGATAGAGGAGGGAATAACTGTCCGCGGAAAACCGCTGAGGGAGCATTTTGAGGCGATCAATCACCAGAAAGCCTTTGAATTTCTAGACCAACTCACGAAGAAAGAAGCAAGAATAACAGAAAAAACAATAAAAGACATTCACAGGATCATAATGAAAGACATTGACGATGAATTTGCAGGCAGGTACAGGACAGGTAACGTAAGAATCACGGGAGCAATAAAGAGTCCCCCACGGTTTGAAAAGGTTCCAAGGCAGATGGAAGACTTCATCTCCCTTATTCATGATAATCCAGAGAAGCTGAACGTCATAGAGATGGCAGCGATGATTCACTACAAGCTCGTGGAAATCCACCCTTTCTTTGACGGCAACGGAAGATGCGCGAGGCTACTGATGAATCTCTTCCTCATACGTCATGCTTATCCGATAACGATAATTTTGAAGGTGGACAGGAAAAAATATTACGACAGGCTAAGGAAGGCAGATGAAGGAGACATAAAACTTTTCATAGACTTCATAGGAAGGAGCGTAGAAAGGAGCCTTGATCTCTATCTGGATGCATTCAAAGGCGGCTCTGAGTTTGTCACTCTCGCCGAAGCGTCAAAAGGTACGCCTTACTCACAGGAATACCTCAGCCTCCTGGCACGCAAAGGAAAGATAGAGTCCGTGAAGCTTAGCAGGAATTGGTTCATAAAGAAGGACGCGCTCAAAAAGTATATATCCAACAAGAAAAAGAGTGACTAGTTGACAAGATATGTTATTCCTATGTCCTGAATAATCCGTATAAGTATACTAACAAAAACTAGTCAAACAGGCCCTTCTTCTTGATGGCTGAAGGTGAACCGCCCGCATGCCAGCTTAGTTTTGGCCTTACCTGGATTGAGAAGATCCTCTCTGAGTTGTCGTCTATCAGTATCGCTGTGCCCTTCTCCTTTGGAAGCTGGTTTATATATTCCTTGATGTCCTCACGCATGTAGGTCTGCATCACGGACTGGAGTGCTGTTATATCCTCTTTGGACGTGAGCCTGTGGGACAAAACTATGTCACATTGCGCAAGCGCGTCTGAATGGAGCTTGTTTGGCCTCTGCGTTATGAGTATCAGGGAGATCCCAGGCTCCCTTCCCTCCTTGATCAACGTCAGAAGAGGCTCTGTGGCAACTGTCTGACCATCGTTTGGTATGAACTGATGAGCTTCATCTATTATCAGCCAGACCATGGGTATGGTCTCATGTTCTTCCCCGCTTAGAACCTCAAACTCCTCTGCCTTCCTCGCAGTCAGTCTCTCCTGGAATATCCTCCTGGACAAAAGACCTGTAAGCATGCTTCGGACAGACCAGCCAGTACCTGTCCTCTCGTAATGTGATATATCTATGATGGACACCTGCCCTCTCTGGAATATCTGATTGATGGATGTGCCGTGTTTTTGGAAGATTCCCCAATCCTGCGCTGCAGAGAATCTGCTGATAAGCACATTCCTTGTCGTTGTGTCCAGACTTGAGTCAGCTTCTATTTCACTTATTATATCCTCAATGGAGTAGTCATCTCCCAGGCTCTTCTTGAGCTTCTTTATTACCTTCTCTATGGCTATACCTGAGGAATCAACAAAAGAGAACCCGAATGTCATGGACCAGTCATTAGAAGTCATGTCGCTGGTTTGCAAAGTGAATGGAGCACTGATGTTTATACCGTAATCTTCGTAGCTTTTGATGAACTTCTCAGGCACGAAGAAATGCGCATCTATTCCTCTGGGCTTCAGGTTCCATGTCTTCAGGAGATCCCTGTCCCTCTCGTTAGGGTATTTCATCGACCAGAATATTCCCATCGTGTCCAGCATCAGAACAGAAATGTTTTTCCTTATCTCCTTGGGCAGGGAGATTATCTCCTCTGCTATCACAGAGGATGAGTAGCTTTTTCCCGAGCCACGCTTTCCGCTAATAAGCATCACATGAGGCCTTGTAACGTCCATGAATACAGGGTTTGTGAGATGCGCATCATCACCTTCACCCACAATATGCTTTCCTATAAAAACAGTTCCTATGTCACCAAACTCTTTTAGGTCTTTCCTGTCTTTGCCTACGATGATCTTTTCAACCATACAATTATTTATATATTTCAAACATTATTAATAGTAACAGGAAGTGGTGTTTAATGATTGAAGAACTTCTCGGAAAAAATACTGAACTAATTGCAAAGATACTTGACATTATAGAGGGAAAGGAAGTGTCAACAAAGCTTAATCTTGATGGCGTGACCTTCAACGTAGGAAAGACAAAAATCAAACTAAACGGCGAGGTTGAATTTAGTTTTGCAAGGAAGAAAACAAAAGGCTAGATCCACAGTATAAACTTCATGCGGGCTATCTGATCCCTGTATATCACAAACCTTTCTACAGGTATTACTACCCTCTCAGCTAGAGGTGCCCTGCCTGCTGTCAGGTTTATAGAGTACCCACCAACACCACCAATTCTTTCTGTAATATTATTCCCATCCACATCCAAGAGCTCGAAGTAGTAGTTGTACTTTCCTGTTAACAGGGCTCTTGACTGGAGATAAGTGAGGTTGTCTACTAGGCGTATGACCTTCGTGACATTCAGGTTGTTTTCCTCGTTTGCCAGGCCGATGCTTGTCACGTCATCAGACGTCCAGTCGTATGGTATGCCAGGCTGTCTTATAATGGAATCAGAAACTTGCAAGGCTGCAAGCTGCATGTTTTTCAGTTCAAGGGTCTCGCTTGTTTGCGTGTTAGTGTAGTTCCAGACAAATATCACTAGGAAGAACACCAAGAAGAATATCATGATGGATACTATGAAATCCATTGACCATATCTGACCTTTCATGATTCTATCACCACAAACCCGTTTTCATTTTTCAGGTAATTCTTTCCGTAGCTGAAGTTGCCAGTCACATTATATGTCATTATCACCTTTGAATATGTGAATCCTTCTACATCAATCAATACCTGATTCCTATAAATCATCATAGTATAATTCAAATCATATATCTTATAAGGCATCTCCAACTGGGTTGAGAAGCCATTCCCTTCTATGTAAACAGTGTCTATTGTGTTTTTCATATCATCCAAAACACGCCCTATCTCCAGGTTCTTTTCTATGGTGTTAATCTCAGTTGTCTTCGTCCCGCTGATCCACGCAGCTAAAGCTAGAACTAGAAGTAGAAGCATGAATATGAGCATAAATTCTACAGAAGACTGTGCTTTTCTATATTCCATATACTTAATATTCTCTTGGGAATAATATAACTATATATTATATAATATGCGATTCTCATGAGGGCATTTTTACTATCATTAGATGCAATGGTTGCAGTTAGCCTTATGTTACTCATTGCATTATTCCTTAGTGGCCTTTCTTTCGCATATTCCTCGCCTGAAATCAGCTATCAAAGGCTTTATTACAGTGGAAAGGACATCCTTTATGTGATGGACACAGTAACTGTGGAAAACATGCAAGATTTTGACAGCATACAATACTACCAATCCACAGGTGTTATCACAGAACAGGATTCGAATAAGACTCTGCTTGATGTAATAGGATCCTTGTGGGCTTCTAGCAACATAACAGAGGCTGCAAATATAACAAGTGATGTGATAGGCAAGCTTATGAGCAACAGCCGTTTTGGTTACAACCTCCTGATAAACAATAACTCCATTTATTCGAACAATGTGCCTACTGGAAGATATTACTCGAAATTTTCTACAATCATAAGCGGCCTTGATATAGGTGAGCCTGTTGAGGGTTTTGTTGCCAGGGTCTTTGTATCAAGAGCCAACAAGGTCGGTTCCACGTATGTCTACTTTGGCGGTTATGTTGGAGAGGGTAATATAAGCAAGATTGTCGAACTGCCCAACTACGATCAGATACTCGATGTATACTTGGAGATGGATGTAGGCAACAACTTCACACTTTTTGTGAATGGCAAATATTCAGGGCTTTACAACAAAACTGCAACAGGCAATCTAACAGCAGACAACTGGCATATGGATTCATCCCACTTCTCGAATTTCATAAACAACAGCAACAACACACTATGGCTTAATTTCAGCACTAACGAAAGCCAGTACATAGGTGGTGGGTATATCAAAATAATGTATAACACATCACAACTACTCACAACAAACGAGGACGAGTTTGGATCACAGGCTGAGAAGAGATACTGGTTCCCCGGAATAGAAGGTGTAATCAACCTTTTCTCATCATTCTATGTTCCTGGAAACCTGAGCAACATATCAGGTTATCTGCATTTCAAGACGAACTACCCTATATTTTTCACAGTAGGCAATGAGACGATATTAGAGATAAATGATACTGTAGAACATATGCTTTATCTGAACGACTCCAATTTCACAAGCCTATACTACCCTAACATGAGCCTGCAGACTGTTCCACTAAGGTTTGGAACAGAAGAGCTGGAACTCATAGGTGAGGGACAGGGATTGGACGCTGTACTGGTAACTGACAGGACAGGGAGTATGGATGCATGTGACGTTTCATCTGCAGCTGGACCTTGCGACTGTAGTTCGCCTGCACCATGTTTCAGGGACAGAATCAAGGTAGCATTGGATGCAGACAGGGCTTTTGTGAATGCAGTGATAGATCAGAAAGATAGCATGATTGGCCTGATAGGCTACGGAGAGAGGGCAAATCCTACATGCAGCTTCCATGAACTATCTGATAATAACGAATCACTTCAAACACGCATAGACAACTACTATTACAACAATTACCTGCAGGATTGCGGATACACATGCATATCATGCGGTATAATAGGCGCTACAGAACAGCTCATGGAGAACGAAATATTTTACGGCCTTCCGAAGATCTCCGCGATTAACGTCACCCCCATGCATGTAGGAGATTCAGGCCCTGTGACAGTTAATGAGACCCTGAACCTGAACATCAACACAGACAGATTCCTAAAAGCTAGGTTGAGCTTTCTGGGAACAAACATAGACATAGAAGATGATAATTATCAAAACTGTGTTTTCATAAATGGACACTATCTAGGAAGGACGTGTGAGTCAAATAACGTCGATAGTAATGGATGGCATACATGCATCTATCCGATTAAAAAAGACTGGCTTATAGATGGAGATAATGAGGTGGCTATAACAGGAGCTGATATAACAGACTGTTTTAGTACAGCCGGAGAGCAGGACGACTGGGATTTCAAGGACGTGCAACTAATTTTATGGGAGACAAATAGTCAACAACCAAACACAACCTCATATGCAATTCTTCAGGAATATACAATGAACTCACCACCCACTATAACATATTCTAATGTGACGGATTTCTTGGAGGTTGATTTAGACAAGCCTTCTCCAGTGGATTTCACAACAGGACTCAACACCAGCGGAAACACATTCTTCTTGGGTGGTAATGCAGAATATCTGGACGGCTGGGACTGGGACACAGTGGATGGAACAGGACATTTTGGATATGATGATGATGCGGATTATAAAGGAGCTGTCAACGGCGAGCTTGAGGTCAGCCTTCAGACTATATGCGGCATATTCAATGGAAATTGCTGCAGCGGCTATGACTGTTCAGCCGCATACGGGATCCAGGTTAACATAACTCAGGAAATAATAGATCAGATAAATTTGGGCGGAACTTATAACATCTCATTTGATTATGAATGGGATGGGAATGATGATCCATTCGAGGCTGTCGACGAAGTCTGGGTTAAGGGAAACTGGATAAGCCCGTATTCAGGCCCCCACGCGATTGGATGGGAGATTTCAAACAGGATAGGGGATACCACGCCTGAGATAGGCAACAGTGATGATCCTGATGATGATATTGCAGAATTCTTTACACAGAATATCACTGAATGGGTAGACGGACCTGGATTTTACTACCTTGAACTGGGAGGGAAGCTTATAGGAAGTGAGAGACCTGAATGGGGCTCGTTCAAGTTTGACAACATAGCAGGAGGGATAACCAATGGCACAGTCGGGCAAACAGGGAACGTGATAAACATCACGTTTGACATAAACACAACCGGAATTAAGTCTGCCTACATCGAGTTTGAGGCAGTTGATGTTGATCCCACGTATTATGATTGCATATTCGTGAATGGGCACCACATAGGGAGGATAGACTTCCAGAAATGGTCAGGAACGAACGAATGGCAGGATATGATTTTCGATATTCCGGTGTCGTGGCTTCAGAACGGAAAAAACAACATCTCCTTCACGGGAGGAACGCAGAAAGGATGCATGAGGATTGAAACGAAGGGTAATGACCAGTGGAGCTTCAGGAATGTAAATTTAACCGTCAGGCTAAGTGATGAGGAATATGATTATAACAGGTTCAAATCAATGCTTGTGATGAGTGATGGACAGGCAAACACGAAGGTTGGGGATTGTGCAAGTTATGGAAGCGGATCATGTACTACAGTCACAGGAACAGCAACGCCTTCCCAAGAGGCCATAGCCAAGGCATGTGAAGCACATGACTCGTTTAATATAAGCATATATGCTGTGGCTTTTGGTAATAATGGTGACCCGGCAACAATGCAGGGCATTGCCTCATGCGATGATCCAACGCACTACTTTGCAAGTAATGATGCTGATGAGCTGATAAATATATACCAGCAGATTGCCCAGGACATGGTTAACCTGACCTTCGCTGCACAGGCTATAAATATAACAGGAAACGTCTCCCTTAACAACACTCTTTATAATGATTCGTATCTGGAGTTTGATTATATATCAACCATAGAACCGTCAGATTTCGGTGACGTGACGCTCACATTTGAGAATCCAAAACTTAATGATTCTACAGGAGCTGATACCATAACCGACAATATAACAGGAACAAAGGAAGGCTGGTATTTCACCCCAAACAAAACCCAGGTGGTGGACTCAAAGATAACTTCATACTCGTCTGCATTTTGGACAGACAGGTTATATGTGAAAAATGAAAGCAATCCCCAATGGAATCTCATATACTGGCTTGCTGACTACTCGGATGACTATATACTCATGGGTGATCCTTTCATAGTCCAGATACCAACAAACTACGTGGGCATAGGTGAAAACAACTCAGTCAAGCTTGGGACAGGACTCAATCCACTCAACGGATCCGGCGGTTCTCCGGACAGCCGCGTGATCTACACACTGAGGATAAAGGGCATAAACCTAGAAGGTTACAGTGATGTCTTCCCCAAGGCAGATGGGTGCACTGTGACTGTTTATTACGACTACAACGGGGATAATGTTTACGACGGCTCTGCTGTCGTGGTTGTTGGCGACGGTACAGACATATTCGATCCTATAAATGACTCTGTTGATGATGCATTCATGAGGCTGCTGAACAACATGAATTTCATCTCTGACACAAATATTAATAGTTACGGGGATGGAACTGCCGGGGATCCTTATGACGGAATAAACCAGACCAATCCCATTGATCTTCAGATAACAACAGATGTAGAATTCAAGACAAGCTCCATAGAGGGCATACAGTCCTTATGGGGTCCAGCAGAGCTTGAGATAAGGGTATGGGTATGAGAAAGGGCCAAATATATTCATTCATTGTGATTTTGATAATCATACCTCTCGTCATATTCATCCTAGTAAACATCATATCACTCCAGCAGGCTGATAAGAACACCATAGATAAAATCATATCAGATCAAATACATCAAACTGAAAGCATCATAACAGGGGATTTTAATAGGGCGATCAAGACCGGTGGAAGGAGATCATTATTAGCTATGATGAATGTCCTGCTGCAGAATGAGACAGGGCAGTATGTAACAGACGCTAAAGGTCATATGGTTGAGCTTATGACAAATGGAAGCTATGACAATGAGATCAATATAATTATGTTCAACAACACCCTTCCAGTATGGAGGGATAAGATACTTTCAGTTGGAATTAATTTCGACAAAACCCTTAACTACTCAAACCTAGAAGTGACGAACTATGACGGATTTAACATACTTGCAACTTTAAACTACGAGGTTACTGTGGCTGACAGGACAAATAAAAGCCGGGTTGATAAGAACGGAACCAAAACTATCTTAATCTCTGCTCAAGGATTTGAAGATCCAATAGTTGTGCTGGAAACCGGGGGTTTGGCATCCAAAAGGGTTACAAAATCTCCATACCCTTTCCAAGCACTAAAGGTGTATAGTGGCACTACAACAGGCAACTGCAGCGGGAATCTCACTTTTGATGACAGCGTACCAGACCCTTCTAAGATACTCGTGAATGAAACGACATCAGCAGCAACCGTAGGATGGAGAGGCGTAATATCAGAGGATAATGGGATACCAGGTGTCACTTGCTACATGCTTGATGCGTCTAATGCTGTTGTCATGCTTTCCAAACTAGTGAATGACACAGGTTATGAGAAGGTTTACCTGGATGAAATAACAGGAGTATGGATGCTTCCAATAGAGGATGTCATAAGCAGCGGATATTACTCGACGTTCGCTACATCAGGTCCTGACTTCCTGGACAGGCTCGAAGGCAGATTGACTGAAACAGCGAATGGCCTGGAGAGTTTCGTAAATGTGGAGGAAATGAAATCCATAGGCTTTCATCAAAGCCCGGTAGACGATGATAAAACATCTATTGACTATCTCTACTTTGACAGTGCAGTTCACACCGGATATCCAGTAAGGCTGCTTGAATCAACCTATAGCTGGTTCAGGCTGAACTGCACGCAGGGTATGAAATACAACTTAAGTGAACTCGTACAAAATAATTGTTAGGTGGTTATGAAAAAGGTAATAATTGGCGTGATTGTAGTAGTAATTCTTATTGTCATGTTTATCGGCCTGACTCCACAGGAACCTATACAACCGAAAGCTAAAAAAATGGTGGATGAAGAAACAAGACGTATGATTACAACCGTCATACAAGAAAATCTTGGCGGTGATGCTGTTGTAGAGGATATCACACTTCAGGAGAAGTGTGTGATATGTGATGATGACTGTGTAACATATAACTACTCATGCTGGAAGGTTAACGTGACCCAGAATGGAATAAGCTCTGAAGGCACAGTCGCGCAAGAGGGCGGTTCTGACTCCAGCCCAGAGATAGTGGATATAACTACCCCAGAAACATCGTGCAGATATTTTTATACAGAAGAAAACCCACAATTTAATATAGAACATTACAACAATGACTGCAACAACCCTGTTCCGGCATGCGATCAGACGCAGCATATATGCCGTGCATGCACAAGTGACATGGAATGTGTCATTACAGAGGTTATAACAAACATGCAAAGCGGCATGAAGGTATATAAATACCATGTAATAGGAACAGTGTTCAATGGCAGATACAATGAATCTGATGCATCATGTATAATAGACGACAGTACAATAATAATATACTCAAACATAACAAGCTTCGAATATTGTAAAGATGAAATATTCTCCCATCCAGCATGCAAAGAAGCAGGGGAATGTTATTTCATCTAATACGGGGTGAAATCTTGAAGGTAACAAAAAACGACAAAAAGATATTGGAGATGCTTACGAAGGGCAAGAAGGTAGAGGATATAAGCAAGGAATTGAATCTTACCAAACTGGATGTTCAGTTCTCTATAATCAGACTCAAGAGGGAAGGTCTGTTTAAGGTTTCACAGCCTCAGCCTGAGAGTATACCTTCTGAAAAACCTGAGACTAAACCAGCTGCCACAGCTAAGCCTTTCAAGAATATAGATAGTTTTACAAAAAGGGATGAAAAAAAGGATCCTATTTTGAAAAAATACACATTAGATGAACTCATAGAAACTGGCGCAGATAAGCTGCTGCATCTCGTGGATTCAAACAAGAAGATCTCCATACAGAAGATTGCCAATGAACTCAAGTTGGACTATGTATTAATCGAGGAATGGGCAAAGATACTAGAAGAACATAAGCTTATAGAGTTACACTACCCGCTTTTCGGCAAGCCCGCTTTAATGGTTGTAGGATACAGAGAGGAAAGGAAGAAGAATAAAAAGGAGAAGAAGACAGAAACAGAAAAGGAGAGAAAATCTGCTAAGGCCATCAAGATATCAGACGTGAAAAAAAAGAGTTCCAAAAAGGGTGGCATAGCTATACTGATAATCGGACTATTAATAATATTCTTCGCAGCGTTGCTAACAGACAGGCTGCCTGTAAGAATTCCTGTCCTGGACAACTTTGCAGACAACATAAAGACCTTTATAGAAAATATCACAACACTTGCTACAAGCAGTGAGCTTTATTTTGAATTAAGTGTAATAATAATCATAGTAATAGTTGTCGTGGTTTTAGTTGCATTGAAAAAATCTTCAAGACTCAAACTATGGAGATGGAAGAAGGGAAGTAAATGAATCCGAAAGCAAAGAAGACTGAGGACGGGAAGAATAAGGTGATGGAAAAATACGAACTGACCATAGACTATGTTCCAACCAAGATAGAAATATTAAAGGATCCAAAGGAATTCGTCCCCATATACAAGCTTAGTTTCCCAAAGGTGGAAGAGGCCACAAGAGCTGTGCTTGATGATATAAGAGAGAAGATGCTCGCAGATCTCATAGTCAAGCCTATTGAGGTTCTGGATCCTGAAGAGATTAACAAGCTTAAAATAGGTTTCAAGGACAAGGCAATGCCTCTGTTAAAAAAGGAGCTGCCAGACATGTCTGAAAGGGACATAAACATCCTTTCTGGAATACTCTTGCACAAGTCCCTTGGCCTGGGTGCTATTGAGATCATGCTGCAGGACAGAAACCTTGAAGAGGTTGTTATCAATGGTGCCAAACAGCCTATATGGGTCTACCATAGAAATTTGGGCTGGCTGAAAACCAATGTGCCTATAGCGTCTGAGACAGAGATATACAACTACGCAGCACTTATAGGAAGAAGGGTGGGAACCCAGATAAGCCATCTTAGCCCCCTCATGGATGCTTATTTATCCAGCGGTGACAGAGCAAATGCCACATTGTTTCCCATCAGTTCCATAGGTAACACGCTCACAATCAGGAAGTTTGCGCGAAGGCCCTGGACTATAACAGATTTCTTGAGGAATGGAACAATAAGCTCAGAGATTGCAGCTTTTTTGTGGCTTGCAATCCAGTACGAGATGAATGTAATCATACCGGGCGGAACTGCAAGCGGTAAAACGTCGATGCTTAACGCACTGGCATGCTTCATATCACCAAATCATCGCCTGATATCCATAGAGGATACAAGAGAGCTGCAGCTTCCAAAGTACCTGCAATGGATACCAATGACCACGCGACCTCCCAACACAGAAGGCAAGGGTGAGATAACCATGCTTCAGCTGATAATCAACGCCCTTAGGATGCGACCTGACAGAGTGATCGTCGGTGAGATCAGGCGAAAGAGGGAAGCGGAAGTATTATTCGAGGCCATTCATACAGGACATTCTGTATACTCCACACTTCATGCTAACACCGCAGAAGAGGCTTATGTTAGGCTGACAAATCCCCCAATAAACATACCTGTGGCTATGCTTAATGCGCTGCAGTTGATAGTGGTTATGCACAGGGACAGACGCAGAGATATTCGAAGGGTTATACAGGTTACAGAGCTTATAAGCGCTGGCTTGGATGAGATGAAGATTGAATTAAACACGTTATATAGGTGGTCTCCTTCAACTGATAAGATTACAAAATACGGCAAATCCAGGCGAGCATTGGAAGAACTTAAGATGTTCTCTGGAATGGATGAAAGGGAAATAGATAGGAACATGAAGGAGAAGGCGGAGATTTTGGAGTGGTTCAGGAAAAACAACGTACTTGATAATAACATTATAGGTAACATTGTTTCTAGATATTACACAGATGAGGAAGAAATACTTAATCAGGTAAGAAAAGGCACGCTGAAAGCTACAAGTGATTAGAGGTAAAATGAAGAGAATACCATTTGTGCCCTTATCCATAGATAAGGCAAAGAAAGTAACTAAAAGGTTTCTTGGTATTGGAGAAAATCTCTCAAGGATGTTTCCCGGGCTCCAATTCCAGTTAGAGCAGGCAAAAATAGAGATGGAGCCGCGTGAATGGATGTCAGTCGCATTCCTCAGCTCCATGATTTACGGTGTCATTGTATTCGTCCTGTTTTACGTTGTAAGCATAAGGCAGCTCATATTCTCTCAGTCACTATTACTGAGTATCTTCTTTGGATTCATAGTAGGTTTTGCTGTCTTCTTTTACCTGTCCCTCTATCCAAGATTGTTTGTCAATAAAAACACGCGTGACATAGAAAGCCATCTTCCTCCTGCACTGCATCACCTGCTGGTTCAGGTCAGATCAGGAATCACGCTCTACGATTCCATGGTCTCCATAGCTAGAAGTAATTACGGCCTTATCTCAGTGGTCTTTAAGAATGCTGTGAATGAGATCAATACGGGAAAATCGGAGATAGAGGCCCTGGAGGTTCTGGCAGAAGCCAATTCATCACTCTACTTCAGGCGTATTTTGTGGCAGATGATAAATGCATTGAAAAGCGGGTCAGATATAGGCGACACCATTAAGAACATCGTGGATAACCTTGTTCTAGAACAGAGGGTGGCAATCAAGAAGTACGGGGCCCAGCTCAATCCGCTTGCTTTGTTTTACATGGTCCTCGTAGTTATCTTCCCAACCCTGGGAATAATATTCCTGCTTGTACTGTTCTCATTCGTAGGCACGATATTCAACGTTGAGCTGATACTCGTAGGCATCCTAGGCTTCATAACAATCTTCCAGTTCATGTTCACAGGTCTCATAAAATCCAAGAGGCCTCCGGGTGTATAATATGTTTCATAAACTAGCTCCAAGACCGTACAAGAAGTGGGTTCAGGACCAGCTGGTGTTTTCAGGCAGCAAGAAGAGTGTGAACAGCTTCATAGACACAGCTGTTATTCTTGGCATAATAGTAGGTGTTGTAGGTGCCTTTGTCATCGGCGGGCAGTACATGATAATTATAGGTGTTGGTTCAGGTGTTGCAATGTTTGTGCTGCTCAGCGGATTCCTGATGCTTGCAGTTGACAGGAGATCTAAATTCGTTGAGGGCATACTTCCAGACGCTCTGCAGCTGATGGCTGCCAACAGTAGAGCAGGTTACATACCTAGCAGGGCTCTGCTGCTTAGTGCCCGGCCTGAGTTTGGTCCATTATCTGAAGCCATAAAGAAGGTCGGAAAGGAGATCATAACTGGCGAGTCACTTGAAAAGAGCCTGATGAAGGTCACGGAGTATATAAGATCCGACATACTAGACAGGACAATGAAGCTTATTGTGGAGGGAACCAGGTCAGGAGGCCAGTTTGCCACCTTGCTAGAGGAGAACGCAGAGGACCTGAGAAGGATTGACGTGATCAAGAAGGAGGTCCAGTCAAACATCATGGTGTATATAATATTTGTAGGGTTTGCAGGGATATTGGGTGCACCAGCGCTTTATGCCTTATCCACTTTTCTTATAGGAACTATAACACATCTCGGTGCTGGAGTCAGCGTGCCTGACCTGGCAAGCACAGGTTCTTTTCTCAGGTTTGGAACAGTAGCTGTTTCCGAGGACTTCCTGTTCATATTCTCCATCATATCCATAATCATAACCACAACATTCGGCAGTTTCATAATAGGACTGATAAGCAGCGGCAATGCAAAGAGCGGTATAAAATACCTGCCTCTGTTTGTCATAGGCGCACTGGGCGTGTTCTTCCTTGCGCGTGTAGGCATAACACTTTTATTCGGCGTGGTCATACCCGGAGGATCACCTTTTTAGTTCCAAAAACTATTAAAATTATATATAAAGGTGCTCAACCAATAATTAATAAAAATTGATATGGTGTAACAAATGAAAAACTTAAAAGCACAAGCAGCAATGGAATATCTAATGACATACGGGTGGGCTATACTAATTGTAGTTATAGTCGCTGCTGCACTTTTCGCACTGGGAATATTCAGCCCTCCAACAGGTACACGATGTTCAGGGTTCGCAAACCTGGGTTGTCCGACAGAATGGCAATACGATTCAACTGCGGTCACATTCACTGCAGTTTTAAAGAACGCTGTTGGTCAACCAGTTACAGTAACAGCTGTAGATTACACAGTTAACGGTGAAACAGCGACTGGTGTTGGTGTCCCTTACAATATAGCTGTTGGCGCAACACAATCATCAACAAGCGCTGCATTCATAGGAAATGGTGTTGTAGCTTCAGGTAACGCATATTCAGTGCAGGTTGAGATTACATACACGGTTGGCAGCGGTACACTATCCCAGAAGGACACAGGTACACTCAGCGGCGCAGCTATCTAAGCTGATATTAAGTAGAAAGTGAGGCCTCACCCCTTTCTCTTTTTTTTATTTTTATTATTACAGGCAGAGCTATCTAATTTATACACGCTCAACCAATTCTATTATATGTCTGCACGTAAAGGGCAAGCTGCACTTGAATACATGATGGTCATAAGCCTTGTATTACTTTTCATCATACCTGTCTGGGCATACATGTCCACAGTTAATCAGGAAGCGACAAACGAGATAAACTACGCCTACGGGAAGAATGCAGCCCGAAAGGTGATAGATGCTGCAGAGCTTGTTTATTCACAGGGGCCTCCTGCAAGCGTGGAGATAAACGTGTACATACCCAGATACGTCCAGTGGGTTAACGTGACAAACGAGACTATAAGCTTCCGCATGAATGCAGGCTATGAGACTGATGTTTTCGGCATCAGCACAGTACCCCTGAATGGGACCATGCCTATAGTAGAAGGCAACTACTTCATAAAGGTAGAATCAAAGGGAGCCTACGTGCAGATAGATCCTGTATATTAAAATGTGGGACCGAGGGGAATTTCGACCGACTTAGATGAAATCTAAGTCATGGGCTGTCGAACCCCCATAGACAGGTTTCTTTCTATCATCTAACCCTTTTCCCGCGCGAATACGC
>Ga0066639_10002152_pt1 | contig 17336 bp, 11 predicted proteins | sample CryGeyCG2114_010_2_FD_59504 | JGI IMG/M metagenome (GOLD analysis project Ga0066639, IMG submission 59504) | Groundwater microbial communities from aquifer - Crystal Geyser CG10_big_fil_rev_8/21/14_0.10 | ecosystem: Environmental > Aquatic > Deep subsurface > Groundwater | place: USA: Utah...
ACTCGAAATAGGAGCCCACCATGACATTGTTTGCGCCGGCGTGGTGCTTTCTCTTTGGAATAGCCGATTAACTACCAATGAAGCTTTTGTTGAAGCTGTTAATGACGCCTTCCCGGGGTGTATGTTTAATACAAAAGTTCGAAGAGATATATCTGTCTCCAGAGCCATCTTTGAGGGAAAATCCGTATTTGAGGTCGATGAAAAATCAAGAGCTGCTCAAGACTTTCAAGACTTAGCTAATGATTTTATAGCTAGAATGGAGTCTAAAGATATCCTTGAAACTTTAATGAAAACATCTAAGGAGAGAGTATGAGCAAGACAAAGGACCTGGCAAAAGGATTCTTAAGAAGTGCTAAAGAAAAATCTGCAGCTCAAAAAGGATTAGCACCAACACAAGTTAATCCTATTAACGTTTTTGACAGGATGTTTGAGGTAAAAGAACTTTCTGAAAATGATTCAAATGCTATCGATATGCTAATTGTTGATAATTACCAGTCTGAGCTTATCGATGAAAGTAAAGTTGAAGCTGACATGATTGGCTTAAAAAAAATAACAAAAGAAATCAAAGCAATTGGTAGACAAAGTACCATTCTTTTAGGTGAAAGAATCCATAAAGCCAAACAACTTCTTCAAAACTACAAAGATAGAACTTTCAGAGATTGGCTAAGAATAGCTATTGGAAGTGTAGCAACTGGATATAGCATTCTTTCTTATTACGAGCTTTATGTAAAACTCCCCAATGAGCAGTTAAAATCCAAACTTAAGGAAATACCAAATAAAGCTGCTTATATTTTGGCTCAACGAGAAGCTCCCTTTGATGAAAAGGTTAAAATCATAGAAGATCATTCAACAGATAAATCTTCTGATATAATCAACTTAATCAAGGGAAAGTTTCCAAGTAAGGACATTTCTCCAAAAACAGAAAATGATAGGTTAATTTGCTCCATTGAGAGAAGTGCTGCTATTCTCTTAAAAAACCAAAAAGACCTGAAAATCAGTGACATTGAAAGAATCAAAATGTTAATCACTTCTTTTAAGCAGATGATTGAATGTGTCTGACGCGTCAGACACATTTTTCAAATCTAATTAAAAAGAACACAAATAAATTAAGCTCTAGATAAAAGCTCTTCAGAGTCCTCTAAGCCTAGATCTGCAAAGACATCTCGCAATCTTTTTCTTTTTTCCCATAAGCCTCTTTCTTTACTTTTTTAACCTCATTTTATTCTAGAGATTTTTCTTCATTTTTCTAGCAGCAAAATCGGACGTTATTTTTCAAGATTATTAAAAACAACCAACCAATGGTTGATTTTCAACCATTGGTTGGTTATATTTCAGATATGAAATACCGAAGATTTATTCAGAAAAAAATTTTTACAGCATTGAAAGATACTCCTGTGGTCTTTTTAAATGGCCCTAGACAAGCTGGAAAAAGCACTTTAGTAGAAAATTTAAAATTCAAACAATCTCATTTTACTACCCTAGACAACCTATTAGAACTTGAGCTCGCTAAAACCAACCCTGCTGCCTTCTTAAATAGATTTAATAGCACTCTAATTATTGATGAAGTACAAAGAGCCCCTGAGCTTTTCATAGCTATCAAACAACAAGTAGATAAAAACAGAAAGCCTGGCCGCTTTTTACTTACAGGGTCAGCCAACGTTTTATTGCTTCCTAAAATATCAGAATCATTAGTAGGTAGAATGGAAATATTAACGTTGCAACCCCTTTCACTTGGAGAAATCCATGACAATGAAAGAGATATTATTGATCAGTTGTTTCAAAAAAAAATAGGCATTCCCTCTAAAAGGATAAAAATTTTTGAGCAAATTATAAGTGGAGGGTTTCCAGAAGTTCACACTCGTTTAAAGTATGAAAGAAAATCTGCTTGGTTTAACTCTTATATAACAACTCTCATCCAACGAGATATTAGAAATCTTGCTAACATTGAAGGATTCTCAAAAATTCCTAAATTGTTAAGCTTATTAGCTGCAAGGTCAGGCTCATTATTGAGCTTCAATGAGCTAAGTAGATCAACAGGAATTCCAACATCTACCTTAAAAAGGTATTTTATTATCTTAGAAACTGTATTTCTAACCTATACAATTCCGGCTTGGTCTACTAATAAAGGTAAAAGACTTGTAAAATCACCGAAGGTATATCTCAATGATTCTGGAATGTTATGTTTTTTATTGGGAGTTAACTCTGAATCTTTAGAACAAAACCCATTGTGGGGAAGAATTTTTGAGACTTTTGTTATCAATGAATTGAGAAAACTGGCAACTTGGACTTGTCAACTTATCAATTTTTATCACTTTAGAACACATTCGGGGATAGAAGTTGACCTTGTTTTGGAAGCAAGGAATGAAAAAATAATTGGTATAGAGATAAAGGCCTCTAAAAATTTACAACTAAAGGATTTTGAAGGCTTAAAATATCTTAAAGAAACATACCCGGACCGTTTTCAAATGGGGGCGATAATCTATCTTGGCTCTGAGATTATTCAAGTGGATAAAGAAATAGTTGCTCTCCCTGTTTCTGTTCTTTCTTAATTATAGTCTTCTATTAGGTACTTTTTTCTTTTCTTTTTAAAATCTTCGATTTCTTTTGCTTGATATTCAATCATTTTCCAAGCAGCGTACTTCTCTTTTTCTAAAATTTCTAAAATTTTAGTGCTACCGACAGCTTTGGAAAAAAGTGTTTTATTAAGTCCTTCAAAACTCTTAGCAAACTTTTTGGGATACAGAGATTTTAAAATTCCTAAAATAAGAAACTGCACTGCAATTGGTCTATATTTCTTCTGATCAGTAATCTGTATTTTTACTCCATGGCAGTCTTTTCCTTTGTACATTCCATAAAAAGGTTTAAAAGAAAAAGGCATGAAATATACACCTGGGAGTTTTTGCATATTTAACATACTAGCTAGTTTTTCTGAATCTATCCAAGGAGCTCCAATAACTTTAAAAGGAAGGGTATAACCAACTCCAATACTTAAAAGCTGCAATTCCCCTAAAATCCCTGTGGAAGGATAGAAAAAGGGGGTATCAGGCTCTGGAATATGTGGAGAAGGGGGAACCCAGTGCAACTTTGTATCAGCAAAAGACATTTCTCTTTTCCAACCTTTCATAGGAATCACATCAAGATCGCATCCAATTTTATACTCCTCATTAAAGTACCTTCCAAGCTCTCCTACTGTCATGCCATGACAGTAGGGCACGTTAATATAGCCAATAAAAGAACGTAGATTCTCATCTAAAAGAGGGCCATCTACAATAACCCCTCCAAGAGGGTTTGGACGATCTAGAATAATTACTTTGATTTTCTTTTTAGAGGCTTCCTCCATTACATAAAAAAGTGTTGTGATATATGTATATGACCTTGACCCAATGCACTGAATGTCATAAATCAACACATCAATGTTTGTTAACATTTTATCAGTAGGCCTTCTTGTTTTACCATGCAAGCTGTAAATGGGAATTTTATTTTTATCGATGGAGTCATCCACGGACTCAAAAGCATAAGCACTACCATTGATTCCATGCTCCGGAGAAAATAGAGCAATAATCTTGTACTTGTCTTCATTATCTTTAAATTTTTCAATAGTTGTTTTTAAAAGGCCATCAACCCCAGTATGATTAGTAATGATGGCAATGTTTTTTCCATGGATTTTTTTTACATATCCTTCATCAAAAAAAACATCTAACCCAACGCGAACATTTGAAAATATTGGAAAAGTTATAGATAAAGAAAAAAAGATTAATAAATTTTTTATAAAAGTCATATGTTTATAATTAGCAAAGAAGTGAATTATGAGTAAACAAGCAGATTCCCACTACATTAAAGAAGCTTTTCAAATAATAGATTCAGTTCGTGGTAAACCACAAGAAATATCTGAAAGAGGAAAAATTGCCATTGATCTTGCTGCCTTGTTACTAAAGGAATCTAAAAGAATCAAAACAAGAAAAGAAAAAAAAGAACAAAAGCTTCTTGCAAAAATGATGAATGACAGCAAAGGAAAGGCTTTCACCACCGCCTTTGCTGATGAGATTTTACGTTCCAAAAGTAAGAAAAGAATAGCCAATCATATTAGTCACCTGCTTCAACTATATGGCATCCCCAAATATCTTAATTTTTTTCAAAGATTAGGCCTCCAACTGTTCAGAGCTTTTTCTCCTACAATTACCAAATTGCTAGTTCCCTTTGTTACTAAAATCGTAAGAAAGCAAATGCAGGAGGTTATCTTACCAGGGGAACACGAAAAGCTCATTGAACACATAAAAAAAAGAAAAGAAGAAGGTGTTAGGCTAAATATCAATCACATTGGCGAAGCCATCTTAGGTGAAAAGGAAGCTAAAAAAAGACTACAAGTTTATTTGGATGACCTTAAACAAGATGAAATAGATTATGTTTCCATTAAAATATCCTCTATTTTCAGTCAGATCAGCCTTTTAGCATGGGATTTTTCTGTAGCAAAAATTGCAGAAAAACTAAGAAGGCTTTTCAGAGCTTCTATGGATCACCCAAGAAAAATGGGAAACGGCGAAGAAGAGTATAAATTTGTCAATTTAGACATGGAAGAATACCACGACCTTCATCTTACTGTTGATGTGTTTTTAAAAGTTTTAGAAGAACCTGAATTTCATGAATTATCAGCTGGTATCGTTTTACAAGCCTACATTCCAGAATCATTTTTATTTCAAGAAAAAATCACTGAGTGGGCTAAAGTGCGCATTAAAAATGGCGGAGCTCCTATTAAGGTTAGAATAGTTAAAGGAGCCAATTTGGCAAATGAACAAGTAGAGGCCTCTATAAAAAATTGGCAGCAAGCTCCTTATACTTCTAAGGCAGACGTCGATGCAAATTATAAAAAAATGCTTCAATATGGTCTTATTCCTGAAAACGTAAGGGCAGTTCATTTAGGTATTGCCTCTCATAACTTATTCGATGTTAGCTTTGCCCTTCTTCTTAGAGCAGAAAATCAAGTTGAAGCATATTGCGAAATAGAAATGCTAGAAGGGATGGCAAGTCATATTCGAAGAACAGTTCAGAAAGTTACAGGAGAAATTTTGCTTTATTGTCCTGTTGCTAAAAAAGAAGACCTGCCTCACGCCATTTCTTATTTGATTAGACGTTTAGATGAAAATACTCGAGAAGATAATTTCCTAAGACACCTTTTCCATCTTAAAGTAGGATCGGAGGAATGGGACGCTCAAAGCGCAGCCTTTCTTGAAAGCTGTGAAATGGCATCTTCTGTGTCTAATATACCTAGAAGGACGCAAAATAGGAATAAGCCATTGCAAGGGCTTGAATTATTCAGTCCTTTTGATAATGAACCAGACACCGATTTTTCATCTCCAGAAAATAGAGCATGGGCTGAAAAAATTTTAGAAAGATTTCAAAGCTACAATCCGGATGATATTCCTCTTATTATTGGAGAAGAACACCTTTTAAAAAATAAAGAAGGAACAGGTTTCAATCCTGCACGTCCAGGTGAGATTTTTTATTCTTACTGCTTAGCTAAAAAAGAAGATATTCATAAAGCAATTGAAATTGCCAAAGACTTTGAAAAAATATGGGGTAAAACATCTCTTGAAGAAAGGTATATTCTTGCTAAAAAAGCGGCTGCAATCTTTCGTAATAATCGAGATGAATTACTTGGCCTTATGATGCTAGATACCGGGAAAAGTTTTTTAGAATCTGATCCTGAAATATCGGAAGGCATCGATAATATTGAATACTATTATAGGCAACTAAAGCGTTACGCCCAGATGAAAGATATTTCCATTTCGCCTAAAGGAACTGCTTTAGTGACTCCCCCTTGGAATTTTCCTTTTGCTATTCCAGTAGGGGGGATAATAACCGCCCTTTTAGGTGGAAATTGTGTTATCTTTAAGCCCGCTCCACAAGCTGTTTTAGTGGGATCAAAAATTATTCAACTGTTGCATGAAGCTGGCTTTCCTAAAAAGGCTCTGCAGTTTGTAAACTGCCTCGATGATCCTGAAGGAAGTTTGCTTGTTTCTGACAAAAGAATTGACAAAGTATTTTTAACTGGCTCCACAGAAACAGCTAAAATCTTTTTAAAACTAAAACCTTCTATTAATTTATCAGCAGAAACGGGTGGTAAAAATAGCATGATTCTTACGGCCCTTTGTGACAAGGACCTAGCCATTAAAGATTTGTTACACTCCGCATTTAGCCATTCGGGACAAAAATGCTCAGCTGTATCAGTAGCCATTTTAGAACAAGAACTCTATGATGACGTTGAATTTCTGAACCAGTTAAAAAATGCGGCTAAGAGCTTACCTGTTGGACCTGCCACTAAATTAAGCTCTAAAATTGTTCCTTTGATTGAAAAACCTAACAAAAATTTGCAAGCAGTTCTTACGAAATTAGAAGATGGCCAAAGTTGGCTTTTAGAACCCCAGCAAGATGAAAATAATCCTAATTTATATTCACCTGGCATTGTTCTTGGTGTAAAACAGGGCAGCTTCCTACAGCAAACAGAGTTATTTGCGCCTATCTTAGCCCTTGTCAAAGCCAAAGACCTAAACCATGCGATTGAAATTGCCAACGCAACCCCTTATGGCCTTACCGCCGGCATTCATAGCTTGGATTTAAGAGAGCAGCATATTTGGAAAAGCAAAATTGAAGCGGGAAACCTCTATATTAACAGAACAACAACTGGTGCAATTGTACAAAGGCAGCCTTTTGGAGGCTGTAAAAACAGTAGTTTTGGGAAAGGAATTAAAGCTGGTGGGCCAGATTTTATTTTAGAAGGACTTAGTATCGAACAGGTAAGTATTCCCAAAGAAAAGCAACCTGTAAATAATTGGGTAAACAACCTTACCTCCTTTTTAGAAAATATAGAATTAACCGCAGAAGAGTTAGGGATGTGGTATGCAAGCGTTTCTAATTATTCTTATTGGTATCGAAGGTTAAGGCATGACCGTGATGCTACTAAAATCGTCGGTCAGGACAACTATTTGAAATATGTCCCTATAAAAGGAGTTGTCTTAAGAATTTCTAAAAATGATAATCCATTTGACGCCTTGCGTTCATTGGCCTGTGCATTAACTTGTGAATGTCCTTTAGAAATTAGCTTTGATAGTAAACTTACTAAATCTCATAGTTTGAATTGGCTTGATCTGGTCCCTATTTTAACTGTAGTAGATGAAAATGAAGATTCTTTTCTGCAAAGAATTAGCAGTGGAAAAATTAAAAGAGTTCGGGTGCTTTCGACTCCTTCAGCATCTTTACTAGAGGCTGCTGCAGATGCATTTTGCCATGTAGCATCTGACCCCGTTTTAGCAAATGGAAGAATTGAGCTTCTTCACTATTTAAGAGAGGTAGCAACTAGCATTAACTATCATCGCTATGGCTACTTAGGTGGAAGGGAAAATGAACTTAGAAAGCCTATTTTTTAACAACTTCTAGGGAAATTAGAATGGAAAGCTTCCAAAAAGCGCCCTTTATTTTTGTTCTTAACTTTGTTAGGATTGCCTGAATTTTAAGTAAAATTAGAAACTATGTCCCTTTTTCAAAATCTTAATGACCATCAAAGACAAGCTGTAGAGCATGTGGAAGGACCCATGCTTGTTTTAGCTGGAGCGGGCTCCGGAAAAACAAAAGTAGTTACTTGCAGAATTGCCAAACTCATTGACTTGGGGGTTTTACCTTCAGACATTGTTGCTGTTACTTTTACGAATAAAGCAGCTGAAGAGATGAGATATCGCATTAAGAAAATGAAAAATGTACACGTGTTAACGAGCACCTTTCATAGTTTAGGCGCAAAAATCTTACGAGAATCTATTAACGCTTTAGGATATTCCAATGATTTTTCCATTTATGATGAAGAAGATTCCCTGAAACTACTAAAGAATTGCTTTAGCTCCCTTCAATTCAAAGAAGAAAAAGGATTACTTAAGGGAATTAAGCACCGCATATCTTCTGCTAAAAACGACTTGATAGCCCCTGATAAAATCCCTGCTACAAGAAAAGGGGGTAAAGCTGACATTCTTTTTCCTCAAATCTATCCTTTATATCAAGCAAGACTTAAAGAAAGCAACGCCCTCGATTTTGATGATCTTTTATATTTAACAGTAAAGTTATTACAAGAAAGTGAATCTGCCAGAAAAGAGTATCAAAACAGGTGGCTCTTTATTTTAATCGATGAATATCAAGACACTAATTATGCGCAGTATACTCTTACAAAAATACTAGCAGACAAGCATTCTAACATCTTTGCTGTAGGGGACCCAGATCAATCTATCTATTCATGGAGGGGAGCCAGATATCAAAATATTCTCAATTTTGAAAAAGATTTTCCTGGTGGCAAAGTTATTACATTAGAACAGAACTACAGGAGCACAAAAACTATTTTAGATGCCTCCAATGCTGTAATTGACAACAACAGCGAGCGCTATGAAAAACGACTTTGGTGTGATCGAGATGAAGGCGAAAAAATAAAAGTTTTTCTAGCACAAAATGATCGCATGGAAACTGATTTTGTAATTAAGCAAATTGAAGAAATTTGTTTAAATCATCAGCTTTCTTTAAATGAAGTTGTTATTTTCTACCGAACGAACGCACAATCCAGACCTTTTGAAGACGCTTTATTATCTAAAGGCCTGCCTTACAAGATTATTGGCGGCATTTCTTTCTATCAAAGAAGGGAAATTAAAGATATCTTGTCCATTTTGAGAATGGTCACTTCAAATGCCGATTATATTTCATTTTCAAGGTCCGTCTCCTTTTTAAGGATTGGCATAGGGCAGACAACCCTTACCAAGCTCATTCATACAGCACAAGAAAATGGGGTTGCCATATTGGATTTGTGCCAACAAATTATTGACGGCAAAACATCCATTATAAAGCTGAATGTTAAACAAGCTGAAGGACTAAGAAGATATCTAAAAATAATTCATCAAGTACGAAAAAGCACCTCTTTAGTTTATGAACAAATAAAAGAAGTAATTGATGCGACTCATTATTTAGACTTACTGAAAGATGATCCTGAGTCATTTGAGGACCGAAAAAGTAATTTGGAAGAGTTAATTGCCAAAGCAGCTGAATGGCAAGAAGAAAACAATGGCTCTCTTTCTTTATTTTTAGAAGAAATTACCTTAAAAGCAGACACTGCCACCTCTCAAGAAAATGAAACTATAAAATTAATGACAATCCATAACGGGAAAGGATTAGAATTTGAGTTAGTATTTATTGTTGGACTCGAAGAAGACCTTTTTCCACATGTGAATTCTAGAGACTTTCCTGAAGATTTAGAAGAAGAAAGAAGACTTTTTTATGTAGCAATGACACGTGCTAAAAAGTTTTTATACTTGTGTGGCGCCTATTATAGATACTTATGGGGGACTGCAAAGTTTATGCAACCTTCTCGATTCTTAAAAGAGATCCCCTCCGAATACTTAGAGAACTTAAGCCCTGTTACTTTTGAAGCTAAAAGAACTTTTATTGAAGAAGAAACTCCAAAATCTGGCCTTAGAAAAGGGGATAGAGTACTTCATAAGCAATTTGGTTCTGGAACCATTCAAAGTACTTATGAAACGTCTTATGGACCAACATACGACGTCTATTTTGAAGCTACTTCTTCCACTCGCTCCTTAGTAGCAAAATATGCTAAACTTGAAAAAATAGGCTAAGATAGCGTCTGATAGAGCTTTTCAAAGGCCCTTAATACCTTTTTTACTGAAACAAAGCTTTTCCATTTTCTATCACGAATTCTAAGTCCTCTTATATTAGGAATGAGAGAACTAGGGTTGACTATAGCTCCTTCTGTCCAAGAAGGTCTCCAAAACCTAGCCACAGTTTTCCTTCTGCTGATTGTAACTGTGGGGACTGACAAGCAAGAAGCTAAATGCCCTAATCCTGAATCGTTCCCAACAAAAAAACCTGATTCATAAATGTATTGAGCAATCTCATCTAAATTTGAAAACATAGGACAGGCAAAAAGAGTGTCTTTTAAATAGTCATCCCAATCTCCTCGATCCTTAGGCCCTCCTAAAATAAAAGATGGTTCAAAGCCTTCATTTTTTAAATGTAAAGCAAGTTTTACATACTTCTCCCTGGGCCAGTTTTTACCATCTCTCGAACTAACTGTATGTAAGATCACTCTTTTAGCATACTTCTTATGTATAAGCCCTCTTGGCGGCAAAAATCCATTATGTTTAGTAATATGAGGAAAATTAAGAATCCTTTGACAGAACTTTTCGAGATTCTTAACTATTGGTATGCGAGGGTCAATATAGCTGTCTTTATAATATGGTTCTAAAACAATATTCTTAGATGGATAGGCATAAATAACTTTTACTTTTTCTGCACAAACAGCTTTTCCTTCTTGGATAAGTCGTAAAACAAAACTGCTGGAATCATTATGAAAAACAATTATTTCGTCATAAGTCTGCAAAATTTTAGAAATTTCAGTTTCATCGGGATATTTAAGAATAGGTAAGTGGGGCACCCAATTTTGAAGTGAATCCATATTATTATGGAAAGTATCAATTTCCCAACCATTTTGATGAAAATTATTGGAAAGTACTAAAGAAATTATCCCATCTCCCAAGCCATTATGGCAAAACACTGCTGCTTTTCTTTGCATTTGTTCTATCTACGTTTTTTTCTGAAACCATAGCAAACTTTCAAGAATAAATTCACCTATATGCTATAGCAAAAAAAGAAGGGAGGGAGGATTAATGCATCAATTTTCAGTAAAACATGCTCAATCTCAATCTATCATTCTATCAAAATGCTTAAAACAGGGCCTATCGATTCTTCAAATGCCACTGCCTGATTTGGAAAATTGGCTAGAAGATCAGATTGCTAAGAATCCCTTTTTAGATAATCTCCCTCGAACTCCTTTACAAGGTATTGCAACGGTTGATTTACCAAAAAAACCTTCGCGCTATGAATATTTAATGAAACAAGCCTCTTTGCATTTTCAAAATCAAGAGCTTAAACTTGCTTGTGAAATTATTGGAAATTTGGACGAAAAAGGGTTTTTTCAAAAAACCAATTTAACTGAGAAAGAAGCAGAGATCCTTGAGGTAATTCAAGGATTTGATCCTCCTGGTATTGCAGCTCAAAACCTCCAGGAATGCCTATTAATTCAACTTAAAATAAAAAAAAAACAAAAAAGTTTAGCTTTTCAAGTTATATCTCAAGCGTATTCCTTATTATTACATCAAAAGTGGGATAAAATTTGCAAAACATTCAAAGTTTCTAAATCTGAGCTTTTAAAGGTCATTCATCGAGATATTTCCTCTCTAACTTTAAACCCTTCTCATATGTTTGAATATGAACCCACAAAACTTGTATATCCTGATATTTCTTTTGAAGAAAAAGAAGATGGTTTAGATCTTAAAATAAAGGAGGTCATTCATTTCAAAATTACGAATCCCTATAAAATTAAAGATAAAGAATCTGAAAAATGGATCGAAAAAAATATTAAATCTATCCAGTGGCTTCAAAAAAACTTAAAGACACGAGAATTCTTTTTGCAGAAAGTCGGTCAAATACTTTTAAAAACCAACCTTATGTTTATAAAAGGGGAAAAAGACATTACTCCTATAAGCATAAGTGACATAGCTAACAAATTAGGTATTCATCTAAGCACAGCTCATAGAGTTATTTCTAATAAATACGTAAGTACGCCCAAAGGAATTTTCCCTTTAAAGATCTTTTTTAAATCAAGCATGAGGAGCACAAAAGGGGAAAAAATTTCTAACTTAAAAATATTCAATCAACTTAAATTGATTGTTCATGCAGAAAATAAAAACCGACCTCTTTCTGACCTTGAAATCGTTAAAAAGCTGCAAGCACAAGGGATTAAAATAGCTCGCAGAACACTTACTAAATATCGCGAAAAATTAAAAATCCCTTCAGCAAGAATGAGAAAAGCTAAAAATATTAATTAGCTAGGCTTGAGTCAGTCATAGTCCATCCTACAACTCTTTCTAGTATAGAAATAGGGGCTTTTTCAGGACTTATTAAGCCGTCTCGTGGCAAGATGAAAGTCTGCTCTAAGGCATATTGTCCTTGCATTGCTGCGTGGGTTACAGAGTCTGTAAATACAGCCCAGCAAGAACCTGGAGGAAACTCCCAATGATCTTTTGGCCCCTTCGATTGAAAATCTTCATTTTCCTTAAGAAAATGATGGAGATTCAACATAAATTGATCATAGGGTGATCTAAGCGAAACTGGAAATCCAATATTTTTAGCCGTCTTTTTAAAAAACTTTCCTAATCTTGCAGCCATTTTTTGATTGATAGGAGATGGAAAAGGCAAATTCTCAGTGCCTCCATATTTTTCTACTAATTCTTGAAAAGAAAGAGAGGTCATCCACTTTCTACCCTCTGATGGATTAATGTTCATAAAAAACCTGAGTATTCTATTTCCATGCATGGGTCTAGAAGGGAATGCATCAGTATGAAGAAGATCGTTTCTCGCCCGAATTCGAAGCTTTCTTCCTTTTTCTTCAAATGGTCGAAAACTAGCATAGTCAACTACCCACTTTGATCCATAAGGTGTAAGCAACTTACTTAAAAAAGTAGATGATTTTTGAGAAAAATTTTTCATAACCTCAATAAGCCTTTGCATTTCTTCATGTGTCTTCACATCAGCATTCGTCAATCGATCATGATTTGGCTTGTAAGCAATATTTTTACGATTTTTTGCTTTGTTTTGTTTTTGTTTTAGTAAAAAATCAATGTCTTGTTGGGGAAAATCAAAAGGGCAGGTAGGAAAAAATAAAATATTGCCATCTTCTAGCTCAATACATAACTTTTTTGCACGGTCTATACACTCGCTAGCAGCTGATGGACAGTCAGCAAATTTAATATTTTCTATAGTAATTTTTTTTGCCATATAACCCTTGTTAATGATTTTTTGTCGTTATATTAATAATCCAAACATGTTTTTTTTTTAAAGATTAAGTCTTGTCACAACATCTTTAAAAAAACATTTTTTTAGTTAAAATAAGCCAAATTAATTACCTTCCAGCGAAGATTTTTCTTTGCTTCTTCAGTTATGAAAGAAGAAATTTTCTTATGAGACCACTTAGAAAAATTTTCGATTTCAAAATCAGTTAATCTGAACAATATTGCTCTTGCTTTATTTTTTGATGCAGTAAGAGAAGAAATTTTCAGTAATACCTTGTTTATTTTTCTTCTTCTTAAAAAAAGGCGAAACAAAAGAAAACTTACATATCCTACAGGCAGTAAAAAAGAAAAAAGTGATAAAAATGGGTTTAGCGATAACTGCCCTAAGAAAAGTAAAGACAGTAGCAACATAAAGATATTTGACTCTTTAGGGGATTGAAATAACGGGCCAAATATTTTTCTAAACAAGCTGGTTGCAGTCCAGTATGCAAAAAATTCTTCAAATTTACTGCTATTTAACCCAGCTCTTACTGCATGAACTGCTTCGTGCGTTAAAATTTCATCCTTATCATAAATTTTTAAATACTTTCCTTTTTTCAAAGAAGGTCTGAGCTGAATAAGATAAGTAAAATCTTTTAAAATCCATGTCATAGCGCCATGCCATGGGGCTAGTTTTTCTTTACTATAATATCCTCTTACCCAATCAGGGGATACATCAAAAAGCTCTTTCAAAGTAGATTTTGCCCAATCCCACTCATGCCAATTTATGGGGGTTCCTAAGGAAAAGGGGGCTTCTATTCTTACATCAGGTTGCCCCTCGAGTTTGTCTGCTCTCTTTAAAAATGATATTGAATCTTCATGATCGAGAGGTAAAAGTCCTCTTTGATTGAGAATCAAAAACTTGTTTAAATTATTTTTCAAATATTTCTTAATGTTAATTCATTTACAAGCATAAAATATTACGACTTGTTAATTTTTTTAAGGAGAACTTTTATGACTCAACAAATTACTACAAATTTTTCTACCTATATTGAACCCTATATTGGCCAAGAAATTACTGTAAAAAACCTTTTAGATAAACTTGCTAATTTTTTAGAGGTCCAAGAAGAATTATCTACCTGTTGCCGACCTCTTCATCTCCATGGTAAAGAGGAGCTTTTATTTGAACTCCTGTGTGTGCCGTTAGTTGATGAAGAGACTGATATTGACGAAGATACCATATTTAAAATACATAAAACCGCAGATAGCTTACTGGCTTTAGAAAGAGTTTCAAAAAAATCTGAAGCCAACTGCAGGAAGTTAAAACTTGAATTTTCCACCCCCTAGCTGAACGAGAAGTTTTTAGGGGATAAATGAAGAAGTAAGGGCACAACTGCATGCCTTAAGACGCTTAATTGAAGAAGAAGGGGAGCGGTTATATCCACCCAATAAATCAGTATGAAACTTTAATTTCTTTACAAGAGTGAATAATTTTCTTAGTATTAAGCGCTTTATAACTTCAAATTGACGCAAACAAGCTAAAACTGTTAGTAAACAGATAATGGGAAAAGCCTTAATTATAGTTGAGTCTCCTACGAAAATTAAAACCCTAAAAAAATTTTTGGGTTCTAAATTTTTATTTGAGTCTTCATTAGGACATATACGCGATCTTCCACAAAAAGATTTTGGAATTGATATTGAGCATGATTTCGAGCCGACCTATGTCACCATGCCAGACAAAAAAGATGTCATCAAAAAGCTAAAGGATGCCGCTAAAAAAGTAGACACGATTTACCTCTCTCCTGACCCTGATAGAGAAGGGGAAGCCATAGCTTGGCATATAGCTTCTATTCTACCCAAAAATGCTAATATTAAACGGATGGTGTTCCACTCTATTACTAAAAAAGCGGTACAAGATGCTTTAGAGAACCCAAGAGAAATTAACCAAAATCTTGTGAATGCTCAGCAAGCAAGGCGACTTTTAGACAGAATGGTGGGGTATAAAATATCTCCTATTTTAACTAGGAAAGTTAAAAGGGGTAAAAATGGAACATCTGCTGGGAGAGTTCAGTCAGTTGCATTAAAACTGGTTGTTGATAGAGAAAAAGAAATTAATGCTTTTAAACCTGTTGAATTTTGGACTGTTAAAGCCACTCTTCATCCTGAGGATACTGAAAAATCTTTTGAAGCAACTGTTATTAATGTTGATGGCAAAAAAGTAGAAAAAGAAAAAGGAGAGCAAAAAAATGTTTTTCTTATTCCTGATGAAAAAACGGCTACAGGCCTAAAAAAGCGATTGGAAAGCAATCCATTTGCTATCTCTGAGATTGAAAGAAAAGAAAAGAAAAGAAATCCCGTCCCTCCCTTTATTACTTCTACTTTGCAGCAAGAAGCTTCAAGACACTATGGTTTTGCTGTTGCAAGAACCATGAGCATAGCTCAAAGCCTTTATGAAGGTATAGATATGGGCAAAGAAGGAACAGAAGGTCTTATCACTTACATGAGAACTGACTCAGTTCAAGTAGCAGGTGAAGCTATTTCTTCTGCAAGAGAGCATATTAAATCTACTTATGGAAAAGATTTTTTACCTGAAAAACCCAAACAATATACCAGTAAAAAATCTGCTCAAGAAGCGCATGAAGCTATCAGACCTACTAACTTAGACCACCCACCTGAGCTTATCAAACCTTATTTAAATGAGGATCAATATAAGCTTTACCTTCTGATTTGGAGAAGATTTGTAGCATCTCAAATGAATCCGGCAGTTTATGATACAGTTTCCGTCGATGTTACCTGCGATAATATTATTTTAAGGGCCAATGGCTCTATTTTAAAGTTCCAAGGATTTCTAGCTGCGTATCAAGAAAAATTCGACAAAGACGATGCTGAAGCAATTATTGAAGGGGCACCGCTTCCTGAAATAGAAGAAGGACAGAAACTTGAATTGGAAAAAGTAACCACGCAGCAAAGTTACACAAAGCCACCACCAAGGTTTACAGAAGCCTCCTTAGTAAAAGAATTGGAAAAGTCTGGCATTGGAAGACCTTCGACCTACGCAACGATTATGAATAAAATTCAAAGTAGGGAATATACGGTCAAAGAAAATCAAGCTTTAAAACCAACAGAGCTCGGGCAAGTCATTGCTCAGATGCTAGAAGAAAACTTTAAAACGATAATGGACGTCGGTTTTACAGCTTCTATGGAAGATCAGCTAGAAATGATCGCAGAAGATGAAAAAGACTGGAAAGAGCTGCTAAGAGACTTTTGGAAAGATTTTGAGCCAATGGTTGAAAAGGCTGAAAAAGAAGCTACTGTTCCTAAATTAATGACAGATATCGACTGCCCAAAATGTGGTCATAAATTGCAAAAGGTCTGGTCTCGTAATAAATACTTTTATGGATGTAGTAATTATCCTGACTGTGACTTTACAGCCCCTATTGAAGCTCTTAATTTTAAAAAAGAAGATTATGCTGAAGATTTTGATTGGGATCAAAAATGCCCTATTTGTGGCTCTGACATGCAACTAAGACATGGAAAATTCGGTCCTTTTTTAGGCTGTAGCCGTTATCCAGACTGTTCAGGTATTGTAAATATCCCTAAAAAAGGGGAGAAAGTAGAAAACATGCAAGACATGCCTGATTGTCCTGCCATTGGCTGTGATGGAAAAATTGTTTCTCGCAAATCACGATATGGGAAAACTTTTTATTCATGCTCAAATTTCCCTGATTGTGATGTGATTGTAAATGATTTAAATGATTTAAGTTCCAAATATAAAGACCACCCTAAAACTCCCTATAAAAAACCTAAAAGAGGTAAGTCCTCTACAGGGAAAAAAGGAAAGCTCCTTCAGTTAAGTAAAGAACTTGCTGATGTAGTTGGAGCTAAAGAACTAACAAGGGGAGATATTATAAAAAAGATGTGGGAATACATTAAGTCTCATAATTGCCAAGATCCTAACAATAAAAGGAATATTGTCCCTGATGATAAACTCGCAAAAGTTTTTGGATCTAAAGAACCTATAGACATGATGAAATTAGCGGGAATTATTAAGCCTCATATAAAGTAACTTGTGATTGTTTTTCGAATACCCAAGTCCTTTACAAGTCCCCAATTTTTAAGAATATCTTTCTTTTTCTTCAGCTGTTTTTTACTCATCTTTCCTAAAGGAGGAGTAAAATTAGGCAGTATACCAATTACTTGGGGATATCTCTTTTTAGGTTTAACAAGTCTTACTTTAATTTCTAGAGATCTTTTTAAAATTTCTAAAATGCATTTTTATGCATTTATTTTACTGCTGCCATTTCAAATGGTAAGCCTAATGAATTTTGCATTAAATGGGATTAAAAGTTACGGCTTTGCTATTTCTTTTTTTATTAGCTTTTTTATTCTCCCTGTCATTTTCTTTTTAATTTTATCAGAGTACCTCTCAAAGTTGGATCTGCAATTTTTTGGCAAAATTTTAAAAAAGGG
>Ga0066639_10002153_pt1 | contig 17327 bp, 18 predicted proteins | sample CryGeyCG2114_010_2_FD_59504 | JGI IMG/M metagenome (GOLD analysis project Ga0066639, IMG submission 59504) | Groundwater microbial communities from aquifer - Crystal Geyser CG10_big_fil_rev_8/21/14_0.10 | ecosystem: Environmental > Aquatic > Deep subsurface > Groundwater | place: USA: Utah...
TCGTCTCTTCAATTTCTAACCTCTGATACCGCACAGCTCGCTGTGCGGAGGTTCATTTCCGATTTATCTTTTAACTAATTTTATCAACATATATGAAATTTGTAGAAATATATAAAACACAAAATGATGGATCCCAAACTATTCTTGCTGTATGTAAGCTTCTTGGTGAGGCGGTGGTTTGTGAAGGAGATCAAGTGTTTATTAATAATTTGGAAAGTGACGGAGTTTGGGATGATTCGGTTGCTCCGCCAAAAAAAGTTTTTCCAAAAGATGGAATTAATTTCTTGGAGAGATTGCATTTTACTTTTACTTCCGGTTATTTGAATGCTTCTGAAGTAAAAGATGAATAAAGAAAGAGACTTAAGTATTAATTTATCAACAGTATAAAAAACCAACCAACAACCATATGTCAATTGAACAACAAAAAATTTCACGTGAGGGAGAAAAGGTTGATCCATCAGTAGATCAACCAAAACTTACTAAAGAAGAGCGAGAAAAAATCTGGGAAGAAAAGCAGGCGGAAAATGAAGCCCCCAAAGATGAAAAACAGGAGCGCAAAGACAAGACAATGGAAATGGCCGAAGAAAGAATGAAACGTAATCAAGAAGAGTTGCTTCATCAAGCTGAACAGCGGAAAGTCCCAAAGATATAATTAATTAATGAACTATGTCAATTGAAGAACAAAAAAAATCATCTGAAGCAGAAAAGATTGATTCGCCGGTAGACAATCAACCAAAGCTTACTAAAGAAGAACGAGAGCAAATTTGGCAGAAAAAACAACAGGAGACGGTCAATGCTGAAAAAGAGCTTGGTTTTGACGCGCAAGAACGTCATGAAGATCCCAAGTCAAAAGAGGAGGTTGTGGAAAAGAGTGAATGGGAAATCAGAATGGAAGAATCTTTGAAATTGCTACGCGAACAAGATGAACAAGAATTTAAAGAAGGAGTCGAAAAAATGCGCCAGCGTTTACGGCTTAATCAGCCGGAATATTCCGGCACATTAAATGAGATTAATGAGTCGGTCAAGGATTTCCCATATGTTCCGGATCAAAAATCAGATCGAAAAATTAATCAAGTGATTTTGGATTTCAAAAAAAACTTGGATGATTCCTATGATTTAGGAAAAGATACCGGCGTATTAATGAGGTTCTTGGCCAAAGAGGGACTATTAACTCCGGATTTGGAATATTCGAAGGGACAACAGCATGGTAGTTTTTTTTCTAAATTCGAAAATAAAATTGTTTCTCAATCCCATAGTAGTAAGGATTTGAAAAAAAACAAAGATAATTTTTGGGAAGAAAAAGAATTCAAAGTGAAAAAAAATAGGATTAAAGCATTGTTTGGTATGGGTGTTGCGGAAGGTGAGGGAGTAATTAAACAACCGGGTGGTCAGAATTTAATCTATGAGAATATAAAATATGATAATAAAAATCAAAATAACTTGGTTGTCTATAATCAATCCACGGATACCATGCTTGATTTAAAACAGCTCTTGCCGAGAAATTTTAATTTTGTGCCTGCCACGGTTATAACTGAAATATCAAAGAAAGATGAGGATGAGGATACTGATCATGAAAATATTGATTATGTAGATAAGCTTTATGCGTATTTTGGGGGAGAGCTAAAAAACGATCAGGACAATCCGGTTCAAACCGCTCTTACAAAATATCAGGGTTTGGAAAAAAATGACGGTAGATTCACGTGTTACAGTCGATCTAATGATGGTTTGATCTCCTATGGGCAGTTGAATAAAAAAGGTGGAATGTTGTCGTTACTTCATGAAATCGGACATGCTTGGCAATCACAATATCATAGTGTAGATGGAAGAGGAGAATATGAAGAATATATTAAGGGATTGAAGAAAAAAGTTTGGGAAAAAATAGACGAAGATTTAGATGAAAATTATCATTTAGACGAGAATTATCGTGGACCTGAAAACGGAAGAAAAATCTCAGTTGATTTTAAAGGAGATGGTCAAAAAGAAATAGCTGATAATCAGGATGTCAAATATTTGGTTGATTTTAATTCGTTCGAAATTGATTATGAAATAACAGTTAAGAGCGGTGAATTAAAGGACAAGATAGAAAACTATGTCCGGGAGGAACGCGATGCTTGGGCGCATGCTTTGCGAGCTTTGCGATATTTGAGAAAGCAGGGATTTGATTTGGAGCCGGAAATGAAGGACTTGGAGGATTTTAAAGAATATATCCATTATGCTCTGGGGACATATCAGAGTAGTCTTGAGTCGCCAGTTGGTAAATTGGCACCGGGCACAAAGGCTTTCACCCTGGATAACCGCTATGAGAAATCAAAGCAGGATGAAAATAATAATTAACGGTAATTTAATATGCAAGACGATTTTCAAAAATGCATCTCGGTGTTGCTGTCAGGCGGAGTGATTTTGTATCCGACTGACACTATTTGGGGCTTGGGTTGCGATGCAACTAACGAGGTCGCCATTCAGCGTATCAAGGAGATAAAAGAAAGACCGGATAGTAAGACAATGATTGTGCTTTGCGGTTCTTGGCAAATGGTTGCTGATTATTTTGGTGCCATAGATGAATTGGAGAGATTTAGTTTACAATATCTTGATCGACCCACCACCTTTGTGTTTATTCCCAAGAAGAATAATCATCCCTGGTTGATTGCCGATGATGGTACGATTGCCGTGCGAGTGACTGGAGAAGCTTTTTCCGCAAACCTATGCAATGAATTCGGTAAGCCGATAATCAGTACTTCTGCAAATTTAAGCAATCAATTTTCTCCGGCCGGCTTTTTGGATATTGACGAAAAGATTGTTAATGCCGTGGATTATATTGTTCGTCATCATTATAATGAAGTGAATAAAAATACGGCCTCCCGAATTGTCCGAGTCTTGGATGGTAAGGCGGAAATTTTGCGAGATTAATTCGATATGAAAAAAGAAACAAAAAAGAAAATTATATTCTGGATATCCATTGGTGTTGTCTTTGTTTTGTTTTTGATTTTTCTTTCTTTCCTCAGTATCTATGCCGATGTGAAAGCCTCTTGTGTTCGTGTGCAAAAAACTGGACAAGATTGTGTGACTAGTTTGTTGGATACGGTGATGTCGGTGGAGAGTGGATTTAATGAAAAGAATACTGCGATTTGGGCTTTGGGACAAATCGCTGATCAGCGTGCCTTACATTTACTCTTGGAAATCAATCAAGATCTGTCATATGATGGAGAACGTTGCGACTATGCTAATGAAATCTGCAAGTCGGAAGTGGAAAGGGCGATGAAGTGGTGTAATCAGGGGAATATTACTAATTGGATGTACAAGCATCAGGAGTGGATTAAGTAGATTTTAGAGATTGACTGTTGATAACTTAAACGAGCTGAATTAAATCATAATTCAGCCCGTTTTTATTGGCTTTTGATGTTCGCTTTTTGTTTGCCTTTCGCTTTTTGTTCGGGTATAATATAGATAGGGGATAATTGACCAGAGAGTAAATTATTTTTATGAATAAGGAGGAAATAAACAAGATTGTTTCTAAGATCGAAACAACCAAAGAAAGAAATATTGTGATTATTGATTTTGCTAATGTTGTATGTTGGCAGAACAGTTTAAAATGGGAAGTTGGAATTAAAGAGTTAAAAAGTTTAATCAAACATTTTTCTTGTGGTAAGAAATTTTTGCGCAGATTTTATTACGGCAGTGATTATGAATCTATGGGAAAATCAGATATTTTAACACCTTGGTCAGAATTAGTTTTTGCAAAGGCTCGTCTTAATGATTTTGAAATTTGTACAAAAAGAGTAAAGTATATAACGGACAAAAACCGTCGAGACGGTTATATGAAAAAAAGTGATCTTGATGTGGAAATGGCGGTGGACTTGATTAAAGAAAAGGATAATTATGATAACATCATTTTGTTTTCCGGCGATGGAGATCTTGCCTATGTCTTACGTTATTTAAAAACAGAGTATAATAAATCCGCTTATGTATTTGCTGCTAGGAATTATTTGGGTGCGGAAATAGTTGATTGTTATTTGGAAAAAATTGTCAGTAGACTTTTGTTCGCAGAGGACTTTGAACATAGACTAAATAGACATCGTTTCAGAATATAGTCATAAAAGTCAAAAACCCGCCTCTATATGAGAACGGATTTTGAAGAAAATCAGGTAAACCTAAAGTCTACATTTACATTATAGCATTTATTGAGAAATTGTCAAGAAAAAACTTTGTTTAATATTAGTATTTTTAGATCGTAGTTAAATTATAAATTTTAAAATAATTTGTTTATCCACAATAGTAGTTAAATTGATCATAAAACTCAAAAACCCGCCTCTGTATGAGAACGGATTTTGATCAAAATCAGGTAGACTCAAGGCCTACATTTACATTATAGCATTTATTGAGAAATTGTCAAAAAAATTTTTGTTTAATATTAATAATTTAAATATATGGAGGACAAAAAAGAAATCTATACGAAAATAGCAATTTTTCAAAGAAAAGAAATTCGTAAGATTATTTACAATAATGAATGGTGGTTTTCGGTTATTGATGTAGTTGGAGCATTAACAGACAGCATAAATTCGCGCGATTATTGGTTTAAGATGAAAATTAGAGTTAATGACGAAGACGAATTTGAACTGTCGACAATTTGTCGACAGTTCAAATTAATTGCTCCAGACGGTAAAATGCGCGAAACCGATTGCGCCAACACAGAGGGAATCTTTCGAATCATTCAATCTATCCCTTCTCCTAAGGCAGAGCCTTTTAAGCGTTGGTTGGCAAAGGTCGGCTATGAACGCGTGCAGGAAATAGAAGATCCGGAGTTGGCAACCAAACGAACAAGAGCGCTTTACAAAGCAAAGGGCTATTCAGAATCTTGGATTGACAAGCGCATGCGCGGAATTGAAGTTAGAGAAAAATTAACTGATGAATGGAACAATCGTGATGTCAGAGGTGATAATGATTATGCGATTTTGACTGCCGAGATTTCCAAAGCGACTTTTGGAATGACACCAAGCGAATACAAAGATTTCAAGGGCTTGGAAAGACAAAATTTACGTGATCACATGAATGAATTGGAATTGATTTTTACAATGCTTGGCGAAGCTTCAACTACTGAAATTGCCAAAGGTAAAGATGCACAGGGTTTTAATGAGAATAAAATAGTGGCACAAGAGGGTGGAAAAATTGCCGGTAGCGCCAGAAAAAAATTAGAACAAAAGAGCGGAAGAGAAGTTTCAACAAGTGAAAATTATTTAATTGAACCAGAAAATAAAAAAAGGCTGAAATAAAAAAATATCAATCCAATATCATTAACAAAAACTAAAATAAAACATATGGGAGACAAAAATTTAACCAAGCGTCAGAGGCAAATTCTGGACTTCTTGAATGAATTCAAGCAAGAACATGGCTATGCTCCGTCTTTTCGGGAAATAGCCGAGAAATTTGATTTGAAAAGTTTGGCCACAGTGCATGCCCACATCAAGGCTTTGGAAGAGAAAGGATTTTTAACCACGGACTTTAATGCTCCGCGTTCCATCAACTTGGTGAATTTCAAAGCCAACTGGGCACAATCAATTGAATTGTGTTTGGCCGGGTTAATCACTGCCGGTGTGCCGATTGAAGCGGTTGAAGAAAAAGAAATGATTGCCATTCCTGAAAGTCTGGTGCGCGATCCTGCCAATAGCTATGTTTTGCGGGTGGTTGGTACCTCAATGATTGACGATGGTATTTTTGATGGTGACTATGTGATTGTAGAACGCAATCCTTCTCCACGTAATGGTGATGTGGTTGTTGCTTTGTTGAATAATGCCTATGCTACACTGAAGCGATTCTATCGAGAAACCAACCGAATCCGTTTACAGCCGGCCAACTCCACGATGAAACCAATCTATGTCCGTGATCCGATCATTCAGGGTGTGGTTAGGGGGATTATTCGACAATTTGCCTAATTTGACAGTTTTAAAAGAAAATGATAGTTTTAGAACATAATTAGTTCTCTTTTAAAATTAATTCGGAGGATTGTATGTTGATTTCAATCGGAAACTTGACTGGGCATCAAATGTCGGCGCATCTTTTTGCATTATTTGTTTGTGCTTTAATTGGCGCACAAGAAGATAGACGAGAGGGGTATTTTCTTGATCGGAGAAAGGGAAAATTTTGTTGTAAAGGATACCAGCAAAAGCATTTGACACACAGGAAGTTGATCAACTCCAAATTCGGATTTAATTATTAAAATTTTTTTGCTTTCGGGCTCTGGGGGACGGTTTTTCCGCCCCTTTTTTATTTGGTTGCTATCATTGATTATATCCTTGATTTTTTAACAATAATCAGTTATGATGGATATTAATTACAAGTTGATAATTATATTATAACATTAGGAAAATATGAGCATTTTAAGCAAGATTCTCGGCGATCCGAATGAAAAGACCATGAAGGCCATTCGTCCGATTGTTGCCAAGATCAATGATTGGGAAGCAGAAATCAGTAAATTAAACGATGAACAACTCAAGGCAAAAACTCTTGAATTTAGAAAAAGATTGGGTGTACAGATTAATGAAGATGGCAGTTTGACCAATACTTTGAGTAAAGAGCAAGAAGAAAAGATTCTGGATGAAATATTACCAGAAGCTTTTTCTGTGGTTAGAGAGGCTTCTAAGCGTATCTTGGGACAACGCCACTATGACGTGCAGTTGATCGGTGGTGTGATTCTACATCGTGGACAAATTGCAGAAATGAGAACCGGTGAAGGTAAAACTTTAGTGGCTACTTTGCCACTGTATTTGAATGCTTTGACCGGACGTGGTGTCCAGTTGGTAACTGTTAACGATTACTTGGGTCGAGTTGGTGCCGGTTGGATGGCTCCGATCTACCATGGTCTTGGATTGACAACTGCGGTAATTGTGCATGATGAAGCTTTCCAATATGATCCGGAACATCAAGACGCTACTCAATATGATCCTCGTTTGCAACCATTTCGTAAAGTGGAACGCAAGGTTGCATATGCTTGTGATATTCTCTACGGCACAAATAATGAATATGGCTTTGACTATTTGCGCGACAATATGGCTCCGAGTTTGGACGCGATGGTGCAACGCGATTTACATTTTGCAATCGTGGACGAAATTGACTCCATCTTGATTGATGAGGCCCGCACCCCTTTGATTATCAGCGGTTCTTTAGACGAGGCTAGTGACAAATATGTGAAGTTTGCGCAATTGGTGCGTAATTTGAAAGAAAATGAGGACTATAATATTGATGAAAAATTACATTCCGCCACTTTGTCTGAAGCTGGTATTGCCAAGATGGAAAAACTCTTGGGTGTGGAAAATATCTATGTGATCGGTGGAATCAAAGAGATCCATCATATTGAGCAAGCCTTGAAAGCCATGGTTTTGTACAAGCGCGACAAGGACTATGTTGTGCGTGGTGACGAAGTCTTGATTGTTGATGAGTTTACGGGCAGAATCATGGAAGGTCGCCGCTATAGCGAAGGTTTGCACCAAGCGATTGAAGCCAAGGAAGGTGTGAAGGTAAATAAAGAGAGTCAGACTTTGGCGACAATTACTTTCCAAAACTATTTCAGAATGTATACCAAATTAGGTGGTATGACCGGTACAGCTTTGACTGAGGCAGAGGAGTTTTACAAGATATATAATTTGGATACTGTGGAGATTCCAACGCATCGTCCGGTGGTTAGAAAAGACCTTGATGACTTGATTTACCGAAGTGAAATGGGAAAATATCAAGCCGTGATCAAGGAGATTAAGGAACGTAACAAAAACGGACAACCAGTCTTGGTTGGTACGATTTCAATTGAAAAAAATGAATTGCTCGGCGGATTATTGGAACGAGAAGGGATTAAAGCAAATATTTTGAATGCCAAACATCATGGTAAGGAAGCAGAAATCATTGCTCAGGCCGGTAAGCTTGGCGCCGTGACGATTGCAACCAACATGGCTGGACGCGGAGTTGATATTATTTTAGGAGGAACTCCTTTTGACCAAGCTGAATATGAAAAAGTAAAGGCAGCCGGAGGATTGCATGTGATTGGTACGGAGCGACATGAATCAAGACGTATTGATAACCAGTTGCGCGGACGTGCCGGACGACAAGGTGATCCGGGCTCTTCCCAGTTCTATGTTTCCATGGAAGATGATTTAATGCGTATTTTTGGAGGAGACCGCATGAAGAGTATCATGAAGAGCATGAATCTTCCGGAAGATATGCCGATTCACAACAAGATGATTTCCAAATCTCTTGAATCTGCTCAAAAGAAGGTGGAAGGAAACAACTTTGATATTCGCAAACACTTGGTTGACTATGATGACGTGATTAGCAAGCATCGTGAAACGATTTACCGTCGTAGATTGAATATTCTCAAAATTGCCGCTGACAAGAAAGATCAAGTGATTAACGAGGAGCATCAGGAGTTGTCAGCAATCGCTTTGGAAATGGTGGAACAGGAAATTGAGCAAGTTGTTAGCTATCATACTGCTGATGAGGATATGAAAAATTGGAATCTGCAGGAAATCCAGGAGACAGTTAATACGATTTTCCCAACCAAGGATTTAGTCAAGATTGATATTAGTAAATATTCCAGTGAGAATCCGAAAATTGACAAGGTCAAGGCCAGAACCGAGATCATTGATCAATTGGTGGACGCTTCCAAAGAAAACTATGCCAAAATTCAAGAGGCCAGCAAGACCATGGGCTTTGATTGGAATGATATTGAGAAGGCGGTTTTGATCCGTTCCATTGACAGTCTCTGGGTGGAACACTTGGAAACCATGGATCATATGCGTCGAGGCATTGGTCTGCATGGCTATGGTCAACGCGATCCATTAGTCGAATACAAAAAAGAAGCATATCGCATGTATAGTGAATTAAATGAATTGATTCGCAAACAAGTAACCTATTCTATCTTCAAAGTGGGTGGGATTGAAAAGATTCTTTCGCCCAGTGTCTTTGAGACTGCAAAGCAAAAATTTAGCGCTCCAGCCAAAGAAATGACTGATTCTGCCAATAGTTTTATCAGTCCGATGGATAATGCTTCCAATTCCGGAATCTCCTTTGAGCCAAAACAAAAAGAAAAGAATGACGACGGAACCAAGGTTGGCCGCAATGATCTTTGCCCTTGTGGGAGTGGAAAGAAATACAAGAAGTGTTGTGGGAAGTAAAAATATTTGTTTAAGGATACTTATTGAATATATATAAAAGCTCTATTGTAAAATAGGGTTTTTATATATCTCCAGTTTTTGAAAACTGTGGATATCTTTTGAATTAAAAGTTGGTTGTTTTTAAAATTTTGGTTTATTTATGGGCATTCTTGTATTTATATTTCTTTATCCGGTGTTTGACCAGATTTGTTTTTTGAGATATCATATCAATATATATTGATGATATTAAATTGAGGAGATAATATGAAAGCAAAATGTTGCGCTAATAAAAAATTAACAGAAGAATTTGCTGACTTGGCAAAATTCTTGAGAATTATCGGCGACGATAATCGTTTGCTGATTCTTTGCATGCTGAAGCATGGGGAGCGATGTGTTTGTGAGATTTATCCAAATCTTGATTTGGCGCAAAATTTGGTTTCCAGTCATTTGAAAGTGATGTTGGAGTTTGGCTTGATTAATGTCAGACAAGAGTGGAAGAGGAACTATTATTCTGTCAATCAAGACGCACTTAAAAAATATAATTCATTATTAAACATTTTTTTACAAAATTAAATATCTTTACAAAAATATGAACAATAAAATTAAGAGTATCCAAGTCTTGGGTTCTGGTTGTCCAACCTGTAAACAATTATTTGAGACCACCAAGAATGTTGCAAAAGAGCTTGGCCTTGGCGTAGAAGTTGAGTATATTAATGACGTTACAAAAATAATTGAAATGGGTGTGATGACCAGCCCGGTTCTGGTTGTTGATGGCAAGCCGGTTTTAATGGGAGGCGGGCATAAAGAAGATGTTGTGAAAAAAGTTTTAAACAGTAATTTAATAAGTGTTGATGAGCTAAAGAAGGCTTGTTGCTGTGATAATTGTTAATCTATGTTTTATCCTTTGGAATTATTGGCCAAATGGCTGACATTTGGATTAATCGGTTTGGACTCTGAATCTCATTTTGGATTATCGGTTAATTTCTTTATTTATGATTCTTTGAAAATATTGATTTTATTATTGATTATTAATTATTTCATGGCAATCATTCGTCATTATTTACCGATTGAGAAATTGCGTGATTTTTTGGCTTCTAGGAAATGGTTTGGTTTGGATTATTTCTTGGCTGCTGTTTTTGGCACAATTACACCTTTTTGCTCCTGCTCATCAATTCCATTATTTATTGGTTTTTTGGAAGCCGGGATCCCCTTGGGAGTCACTTTTTCTTTTCTGATTGTTTCCCCTTTGATTAATCAAGTCGCTGTGGTTTTATTTGCCGGATTATTTGGTTGGAAAATAACAATATTATATGTGGCCTCTGCTATTTTACTGGGAATGATCAGCGGATTTATTTTGAGTAAGTTAAAATTGGAAAAACATGTGGCTGACTATGTTTGGAAAGTAAAAAGCCAAGAGCATAATGTTGAGACAAATAAATTATTGTTTAAGCAACTATTAAAGAAATTTTGGGACGAAGGTTTTGCTTTGACAAAAAAAATCACCCCATATGTTTTAATTGGCATTGCTGTCGGGGCGGGAATACATGGATTTGTGCCGGAAGGATTTTTTGAAAAATATATTACAGCTGAAAATCTTTTTGCTGTCCCCGCCGCCACCATTGTTGCGGTTCCAATGTATGCCAGTGCCGTCGGTATTATTCCGATTATGCAATCATTGGTTGAAAAAGGCATTCCCCTGGGCACGGCAATGGCCTTTATGATGGCAGTGGTTGGCCTGTCATTACCTGAAGCTCTGATTTTAAAGAGGGTTATGAAAATGAAGCTACTTATTTATTTCTTTGCAATAACCACAATTAATATAATTATTATTGGTTATTTATTTAATCTTTTTGTAAAATAAATCAATATGAAAAAAATACTATTATTCTTCTTCTTATTAATTTCAACCATGATTCTATCTGGTTGCAGTCAGGGTAATATTAATGCCGAGAAAGTAAATGAGCAAGACTTGGCTAATGATTCAAGGCCGAAGGTAGAAAAAATTGAAGTAATTAACTTTCATGCGACTAAGCGTTGTGCTTCTTGCAGCGCCATAGGAAAATATAGTGAGGAAACCATATATGAATTTTTTCAACCGGAATTAAGAGACGGAGTGATAAAATTTGAGTCAATAAACGTTGATTTGTCTGAGAATAAAGAGATTGCAAGTAAGTATCAGGCCAGTGGATCTTCTCTTTATATCAACGCTGTTTATGACGGAGAAGATCATATTGAGGAGGATGTTAATGTCTGGCGACTATTATCAGATGAGCAGAAGTTTAAAGAATATTTAAAGAATAAAATTAACAGTCTGTTAGACAAATAATATATGGAAATTATTAATTCTTTGATTGACAATTATAATCTCCCGGCTTTAACGGTTTTTTTGTTGGGAGTTTTAACCTCAATCAGTCCTTGCCCCTTGGCGACCAATATTACGGCGATTGCTTTTATTTCCAGAGATATTAAAACTCCGAAACATATAATATTATCCGGGATTTTTTACACCTTGGGCAGGGGAATCAGCTATACTATTTTGGCTACTTTAATATATTTGGGCATTTCTTCTTTTTCAATTTCCAGCATCTTTCAGGGTTGGGGGGATAAAGTATTGGGTCCAATTCTTATTGCGATTGGCTTGGTGATGTTTGGAGTTATTAAAATAAATTTTCAAGGCAATAATCAACGAGTTGAGAAAATAAAGCTATGGCTATCCAGCAAGGGCTATCTTGGCTCGTTGGTATTGGGGATGTTATTTGCGTTTGCTTTTTGTCCATATAGTGGAGTTCTGTTTTTTGGAATTCTGGTACCAATGGTCGTGAAATCAGCAAGCGGATTATTACTCCCGCCTTTATTTGCCCTGGGAACAGGATTGCCCGTGATTATCTTCTCAATTTTAATAGCGTTCAGTATGCAGATGGTTGCCAAAGCCTTTAATGCTGTACAAAAGATTGAAAAATGGCTCAGATATGGTGTGGCGACAATCTTTATCCTTGCCGGTGTTTATTACTTGCAATATCTTGTTATGTTTTTAATTGGATTGCTATAATTGGAATCGAATAAATCCAAAATCACAATAAAGAGACTTCATTTATTTACTCTTTTGTCAATCCCTTGCTTTTTACTTTGTTTTTCACTACTATTAATAATGAATTAAATATTAAAGAATAGGCGTGGATAACACGTTTATTAAAGTATTAAAAACTATGTCAGACAACATTCTAAAAAGGATTTTTCAGCCAAGCGGAAGAGGGAAGCTTTGGTGGATTTTCGTTTTCATTATTATCTTGGCCATTGCCGGTTTCTTTGTGGATTTTGGCAGCCAATATAACAAGGCGGTGGATAAATACAATTTGAAATTGCCACATGCCAAGGAAATTAATTTTCGTCTCGGTTTGGATTTACAGGGTGGATCTCAGTTGATTTATGAAGCTGATGTTTCTGCAATTCCAGCAGAAGATCGTGCTATTTCCGTGGAAGGAGCACGCGATGTGATTGAAAAGCGCGTCAACTTTTTTGGTGTGAGTGAGCCAATTGTACAAGTTAATCATACCAGTGATGGTGACTATCGCATCTTGGTTGAATTGGCAGGAATCAAGGATATTGATGAAGCAATCAAGAAGATCGGTGAAACTCCTTTGTTGGAATTCAAAGAGCAAAACAGCGAGATCAAGCAGATGACTGATGAACAACGTAAAGAAATGACTGCCTACAATGACAAGGCACTTGGTTTAGCTAATCAAGCTTTGGCTAAAGTGAAAGCTAATCAGGATTTTAATAGCCTAATCAAGGAATATCAGGGTAAAGATTTAGGTTGGGTAGACAAGCAGAGCAACCCAAATGTTGTCAGCGCTGTGAAGGATTGGAAGGCCGGACAAGTGAGCTCCAGTTTGTCTAATTTTGGTGATGGCCATTCTCTATATAAATTAAACAATGTCCGTGAAAAAACAGTAGACGGACAACCTGCTAAAGAAGTAAAGGCTTCCCATCTCTTAATTTGTTTTGAAGGTACAACTGGTTGCGAAAGCGGCTTGAGCAAGAGTGAGGCTAAGGACAAGATTACAAAATTAAAGCAAGAAGCCACTCCAGAAAATTTTGCAGAGTTGGTGAAGGTCAACTCAACTGAACCGGGTGCAAAAGACAAATATGGTGATTTAGGTTGGTTTGTAAAGGGAATGATGGTTGAGCCGTTTGAAAATGTTGTGTTTGCACAACAAAAAGGAAGTATTTCAGATGTCGTGGAAACAGATTTTGGTTTCCATATTATCTACAAGCAAGATGAGCAGGTGATTAAGGAATATCAAGTTGGGGAACTATTCTTTGATACTAAGAATGAGACAGATATTCTTGGTCCACAGAGTGAATGGAAAAATACCCAATTGTCTGGCAAGAATTTGAAGCGTGCGGTTGTTCAGTTTAATCCAAATGACAATAGCCCAGAGATTGGTTTAGAATTTGACGAAGAAGGTTCTAAATTCTTTGAAGAAGTTACGGATCGGAATGTTGGTAAACCTGTTGCGATTTTCTTGGACGGCTACCCGATTTCCGTGCCAAACGTGAATGAGAAAATCACTGGCGGTAAAGCCGTAATTTCTGGTAAGTTTACCTTGGTAGAAGCCAAGACTTTAGTTAAGGAATTGAATTCCGGAGCTTTGCCCGTACCGATTAAGCTAATCAGTCAGCAAACAATTGGCGCCAGTCTTGGTCAACAGTCTGTTGCAGACAGCATGCAGGCAGGTTTGTTTGGTTTACTCTTAGTAGCCTTATTCATGATTATCTATTATCGTTTACCAGGGTTGTTGGCTGTGATTAGTTTGATAATTTATGGTTTAATTATTTTGGCGGTCTTCAAACTTTGGCCGATTACCATGACTTTGGCTGGTGCAGCCGGATTCGTATTGTCGGTTGGAATTGCTGTTGATGCTAATGTGTTGATTTTCGAACGTCTAAAAGAAGAATTGCGTTCTGGAAAAACATTGAGCAAAGCGATTGACGAAGGTTTTACTAGAGCTTGGACATCAATTCGTGATGGAAACTTTACCACTATTATTGTTTGTCTTGTCTTAATGTATTTTTCCACCAGTATGATTAAGGGTTTTGCAATCACTTTATTCTTAGGAGTCTTGGTTTCCATGTTCACTGCCATTATTATTACTAGAAATTTCTTGAAAATACTTGATGAGCGTTGGTTGGAAAAGCATAAATGGCTATTGGGTGTTTATGAAAAAAAAGCAAAACAAGCTTCGGATCATCAGTCGGAGCAGGGAGAAAATAATAATCTGTAAACATATGTATAATATCATTCAAAAGAAAAAAATTTGGCTTTCAATTTCAGGTGTCTTGGTCGCGATCTCTTTGATTTTGTTTTTCACTTGGGGCTTGAAACCGGGAATTGATTTTACTGGAGGAAGTTTGTTGGAAGTTAGCTATCCAAATGAAGTGCCTACTTTGGACGAGGTTCAAGGAATTTTAGCAGGTGTTGATGTCCATAGTTTAGTTATTCAACCAGCCGGAGATAGTGGTTTTATCTTGCGTTTTCAAGAGATTGAAGAAGATGTCCATCAGCAAGTCATGGAAAAGTTAAATAGTTTGATTCCGACAACTGAACAAGAAATGAATCCGGCTGATTTAGGCCTCTCAATTGAAGGTGATGCGAAAATTACCGCCACTGTTGCTTTAGGAGAGGTGGAGGAATTGCGTTTTGAAGCAATTGGTTCGTCAATTGGATCAGAGTTGCGTAACAAAACCGGTTGGGCAATCGGCATTGTGCTCTTGGCGATCATTATTTATGTTGCCTGGGCTTTCCGAAGAGTATCAAAGCCGGTAGCTTCTTGGAAATATGGTGTGATTGCGATCATTGCTTTGTTACACGATGTGATTTTGACTGTCGGAGTTTTCGTGGTGCTTGGTAAGTTTTTGGGAGTGGAAGTGAATACAACCTTTGTGGCAGCCTTGTTGACTGTGTTGGGATATTCAGTTAATGATACAATCGTTGTTTTTGATCGTGTGCGTGAGAATTTACCAAAGAGTGATTTGGATTTTGAAGGTACGGTTAATACCAGTGTTAATCAAACCATTACTAGATCAATTAATACTGCTTTAACTACAATTCTTGCCTTGTTGGCAATTGTGTTCTTTGGTGGAGAAAGTATTAAGTATTTTGCTTTGTCTTTAGTTTGCGGTATTTTCTTTGGAACATATAGTTCCATCTTCATTGCTTCTCCATTGTTGGTTTGGTGGGAGAAGTTGAAGAAATAGTTAAATTACAGAAAAAAATAGAGATAATAAAATAAGGTTTTTGCTAATGCAAGCCTTATTTTGTTTTTGACAATCGGCTGATTTTACTGTAAAATTGAAGGAGTTAAATATATCTAAAATCATACCAATATGAAACAGTCCCAGCTATTTACCAAGACCAGTAAGGAATTACCAAGAGATGAAGCCAGCTTCAATGCGCAGACTTTGATTCGTGCCGGTTTTGTCGACAAGTTGGCTGCCGGTGTCTATACCTTTTTACCTCTAGGCTTGCGTGTGCACAACAAGATTTGCCAAATCATCAGAGAAGAAATTAATGCTGTGGGCGGACAGGAAATTTTGATGCCATCTTTAACTCCAAAAGAAATCTGGGACACAACCAATCGTTGGGAAAATTTTGATGCACTATTCAAACTGAAAGGAGCGAATGGAAAAGAATATGCCTTGGGTGCCACACACGAAGAAGTTGTGACTCCGACCGTGGGTAAATGTATTCTTTCATATCAAGATTTACCAATCGCTGTCTATCAAATTCAAACCAAGTTTCGCAATGAATTACGCGCCAAGGCTGGCTTAATGCGTGGACGAGAGTTTTCCATGAAAGATTTGTATTCTTTTCATGCCAATGAAGAGGATTTGGAAAAATATTATGAGCAAGTCAAGGAAGCTTACTTCAAGATTTTCAAACGTCTTGGTTTACCCGATGTCTATTTGGTATATGCTTCCGGGGGAGCGTTCAGTAATTATTCCCATGAATTTCAGGCTTGGTGTGAGGGCGGAGAAGACTTGGTGTATTTTTGTGAAAAATGTCAGGTCGGTATCAATCAAGAAATTATTGAAGAACAAGACACTTGTCCGCAATGTGGTAATCAAAACTTAGTGGAACACAAGGCGGTGGAAGTTGGTAATATTTTCAAACTGGGTACCAGGTTTTCCAAGCCTTGTGGAATCGCATATACTGACCAGAATGGTCAAGAACAACCGGTCTTGATGAGTTGCTTTGGAATTGGACCGAGTCGAGTCATGGGCACGATTGTGGAGACTCTGCATGATGAGCGCGGAATGATTTGGCCGGAAGAAATCGCTCCGTTTAGGGTGCATTTACTGTCTTTGAAAAAGAATGAAGAAGCGGAAAAAGTATATCAAGAATTATTGGCACAAAAGATAGAAGTTCTGTATGATGATCGCGAGATCAGTGCGGGAGAAAAATTCGCTGATGCTGATTTGATTGGCTGTCCATATCGTGTGGTAATCAGTGAGAAATCATTGATTGCCGGCGGGGCAGAAGTGAAAAGGAGGAATGAACGGGAGGGAAAGATTATTAATCTGGAGGAGATCAAAGCGAATGTTTAACAAATTTTTAGGAAAATTCAGCAAGGATCTGGGAATTGACTTAGGTACTGCTAATACTTTAGTTTACACTTCGGACAAAGGAATTGTAATTAACGAACCATCGGTTGTGGCGATTAATACTCGCAACGATCAGATTTTGGCAGTGGGAGATGAGGCTAAAAAGATGCTTGGTAAAACTCCCGGCCATATCAATGTGATCAGACCCTTGGTTGATGGTGTGGTTTCTGATTTTGAGGTGACAGAGAAAATGTTGAAATATTTTATTGACAAAGTTCATAGTGAAAGCTTTACCTTAATTCCTCGTCCCCGTGTTGTGATTGGCATTCCTTTGGATATTACGGAGGTGGAAAAGAAGGCCGTGGAAGATGCTGCCAAATCAGCCGGAGCCAGCCAAGTCTATTTAGTGGAAGAGCCAATGGCAGCGGCGATTGGTGTGCGTTTGCCAGTGACAGAAGCTAATGCCACGATGTTGGTTGATATTGGTGGAGGAACAACTGATATTGTAGTGATTTCTTTGGGTGGTAGTGTAAATTGGAAAAACTTGCGCATTGCCGGCAATACTTTGAATTATGATATCATGCGCTA
>Ga0066639_10002155_pt1 | contig 17320 bp, 13 predicted proteins | sample CryGeyCG2114_010_2_FD_59504 | JGI IMG/M metagenome (GOLD analysis project Ga0066639, IMG submission 59504) | Groundwater microbial communities from aquifer - Crystal Geyser CG10_big_fil_rev_8/21/14_0.10 | ecosystem: Environmental > Aquatic > Deep subsurface > Groundwater | place: USA: Utah...
GGAATTTTAACACCTGTATAAATAAAATCCAACTCTTTTCTTTCCCTTTTGACAAAAAATAAATAATACCCTACCCTTAAATATGCCAATGAAAAAAGGCTTCATTGCTTTTATCCCTGTTTTTGTAGTTGCTGCTGCCATATCCCTTGCCTCTATCGGTGCAGTCGCAAGTCAAAGAAATAAACCACTCGAAAAAGGAAGTATCCTTTCAAGCTCCAATTCAAACGGTGATAATGAAGACAAATCCGGTTCCAATAACAATTCCAAGGAGAGTAGCAACAAAAGCAGCGAAAATTCCCGGAAGTCGGAAATTAAATCAGAGTCAAAGTCCGATCAAAACAAATCCAAATCGGAAACCAAGATAGATCAGGAAAACGGAAACCTCAAGATCCATACCAAGACCAAAATTGAAGGCGGCAGTGAAGAAGAATTCGAATTAGAATCCGAAAACAAAAAAAACGAGGATGAAAATGAAATTGAGGACGAAGACGAAGGAACAAAATCGGCAACAAGATCCGTCAGACCGGGACGAAAGATAAGGTCAAATTTCCCGATAACCGTAAATCCAATTACCGGCGAAAAAACCGTAACAACCAAATCCGGCACTCATACGGTTATCCTCCCGGATGTTGCCATCCAAAACATGATTAAAGCCGGCTTTCCGGTAGCCCTTCCGCCGGAACCGTCACCAAATCCGTCTCCGACCGAGGGAACATCATCAGCTACCCCTTCAGCCACTCCGTCCGCTTCCCTGATAACGAGAACCGATGAAGGGGCGCTTACGCTAACAGAGGTCGATGGCCAGCTTGTATACGAAATCCCTGCGGTTAAACCGCAAAAATTCCTGGGACTTATGAAAGTTGATGTCAAAGTAAAAGGAATAGTTTCTGCCGAGAACGGAAGTATTTTAAAGATCAAAAAGTCGCTTTTCGATTCAATTCTGGACCTCTTATCTTTTTAAAAACATCCGGCTAAATCTCAATTGGTAAAAAAGCAAAATGGAAAATAAAGGCGCAACCAGAATTGCCGAAAGCCAAAATAAAGGATTAGCAAAAGGTTCACTAAACTTGTGAATTCCCCAAAAAAACAGCGATTTCGGATCTTTCAGTAGCCTTTTTTTATCAATAAAATATACCGATAAGCTCGGATCTTTTATCAATTTAATCTCCTCGGAATAACCTTGCTCCGACAATTGGTATTCGACATTATAATTCATGTCTTTCGAGTTAACCTGGACCGGAAATCCAAAGGGGAAATACGCCTCGTCTGCGATTTCCCAGGCATTATAACCGGCTTCCGAAATTTTCTGGTTATTTTCATTAAAAAAACGGGTAGTTAGCCGAAAGGGAACGAAACCTCCCTCCATTCCCGGAATCCGGCTCTTTTTTATATGACTCATGAGTATACCCATGTTGTCGTATTTCGCCGTAATACTCTGCCGGTAAGGTTTATTTGTTAAAACCACTTCCTCCTCGTTAAAAATATTCCAAAAATTTAATCCCCCATGCCGGTAGACAAAGGTAAAAAGTGCCACCGGCGGCCTGTATGTTAAATAAAGGATTGTAAATATTACAGCGGTTAGGGCAATCGTCCGCCTGAATGTTAATACAATCGGACCGGCTTTCTCTTTTTTTAAAACCGTCTTATTCTCTCGCGATACAAAGTATGGCCGTTCGGTTAAGCGGTTTAAAAGCCAGGCCAGAATTAATGTTCCAGTAAGGGATAGAAAAATAATCTCTATACTCTCGACCGGGCCGTCCAACTGAATGTATTTCTGCACTAGGTGGATAATAAAAGAGTGGGTTAAAAAAATCGCAAAACTGTACTTTCCCAGAAAAACCAAAGCGGAAAAATGGAGAAAATTTTTCTTTTTTTCGGAAACCGAGACCGCGCAAACCAACAATACGCTTGTAGGTATTACCGTTAAAATCAGAAGCCATGTCCTAAAAAAATCCGAAATGAACGAATTGATAATTACCGAGCCAAAAATAATTAATAACAATGAACTTATCCAAACTGGATGGCTAAACAGGGAGTCAAATTTTGCAAGTTTTTGTCTCAAAACTTCCCGGTTTGTTCCTATAAAAACCCCGACAATAAAATAGATGGTTAATTGAAGCTGTAGGAGATTAAAACCCAGCGTATTCTTTCCAATTAGGTTCAGGGCATAAGAAAAAGGAAGCAAACATAAGAAAAACAATGCTTTTCCGGCTGCGGAAAATTCGCGGTTTACAAAACCAACTATCCTGATAAGGATTATCGGATACAAAAGATAAAAAAGAAGTTCCGCGCATAATGCCCAGTAAACTCCATCAAGCTGGCCGATGTAATTTCCAAAAGGGAGAGTCATTGTCGCATTCACGAAAAAAACCGCAATGCTGCGTGCAAGCTCTCCCCACTGTTGATAAAAAACGGGGGCGGGAATTTTTAAAAGATAAAAAACATACCACAACGCAACCGCGAGCTGAAAAATTAAAACGGCATGAATGATTCCCCTGCCCCGAAGTATTAATCTGTTAATTTCCGGGTAAATTTTCCAGATCAAATGAGCCGCAACCATACAGGCAAGTACAACTAAAATTTGCTGATAAGCACCAATTTTTACCAGCCCAAAAATAGTAAAACTAGTAACCATTACCAAAAATGCCGGGAACAGTCTTGCATAACGCTTGGAATAAAATGAGATTGCGGAAACAGGCACCGGGTGCAAATAACCCATCAAAAACCCAGTTAAAAGGAAAAAAATAGTAACCCCAACACCCCCGCCCCCTACAATCGGCGCAAAAAACCCTCCGAAACGGGCCGGAAAGATATTAAACCAGACATCCAAAGGTATATGAGTAAAAACTACTGCCAAAATCGCTATTCCTTTTATACCGTCGAGTGCATAAAACCTTGTTTTTGTCATTCAAGTGTCAATATTCCACGCCCCTTAAATTTCAGGATATACCCGAGTAATAAAAGTGCGGAAAGCGAAATAAGAACACCAAGTTTAAAAGGCAAACTGTCAAAATAAAAGCGGATTTCGTGTCTACCGCTTCCAACAACAACCGCCCTGAAAATGTAATCGCCCCTCATAACTTCTGCACGCCTACCGTCAACCTCGGCCTTCCATCCCGGGAAAAAACTGTCGCTAAGCATTAGAATTTTAGGTTCATCGGATATCGTCTCAATTCTGACCTCATCGGAACCGTATTCGATTACTCTCGCACTCCCCTGTCCTTCATTGAAAGAAATATCCTTTGGCAAAGTTATAGTATTTGTAAGGTCAAAATCTCTTATTTTGTCAATTGCGGCATCCATCGTATCTACTCGAAGACCCTTTGAAACCAAAAGTGCCTTTGGTAAAGCTTGGGTATTTTCAAAAACACTGACTTCACCATCAGTAAAAACTTCACTTAATAGATACTTTGAAATTATTTCCCTGTCATCCCCTTTGGCAACAAGGTACCTTACGCCTAAAAGATTCAAAAGTTTAAGTTTATCCGGACTTGAAAAAGATCTTCCAACATTTTCGAATCCTAGGTCTGCATCGGAGCGCTTTAGCATTATGTTTTTTTCATCTACATTCCTGAACTTGTGGATAAATTGCGAATAATTTTTGTTATTCAGGGAATCGTAACCTTCCGGGTAAAAAATCCCGTATTGGGATGCCAGATTGGTCGTAAAAATATTATTTCCGACAAAAAGTGTGCGGGAAAAACCCTGATTTTCCGTCAGGAACTTTACGGTAGGATTAATGGGAAAAACATATTTTTTCTCGGAAAAGACTAAATACTTATTGGAAAAATAAAAAATATTAAAAGCCGTAACCAAAATTATCAGATATGCAGCCAACCGCCTATTTTTAAAGAGAAAGGCAGAAACAGATATTATTGAAAACACTCCGAGCGGGATAACCAGGTTTCTAAGATTAACAAGCTTCTTCTCATCAAAGATTTCTTCACTAAACGGCCAAATCCGAAATTTTACCAAAAACAAATATGACAAAACTAAAAAATAAACAGCGCCTACTGCCAGAATTACTCTAAACAAACTCTCCTTTTTATTTTTTTGCCACCAGTCAAGCCCAATGGCCCCCATAACCGCAAAACAAAGAGCCGGAATAAACAGGATCCTGTTCGGTATAGCCGTAGAAATAAAAGGGATAGGGAGACTGATAAACAAACGCGAAATCGGAGAATCTATTACCGTTATCAGTGAAACGAAGGAGAAAATTGCCAGAAAAACTGTAAGCTTTTCTCTCTTTCTAAGAAGAACAAAAAGGGCGAACATGATAGGCGCAATTCCTATAAAAAGTATGGATTCATAATAATGAAAACCGCTGAAAAAATAGTTCCTTGTTGCCGGATTCCCGAAAAAATCTGGAGCAAGATAAGTTATGAGAACCGAAGGCGGAATGAGGTATCCTTTTATAACTTCCGAAAAATCTGTTCTCGACCTTGCGGAATTAAAAAAAAGTTGGGCCGATGGTAGTATCTGAACAGCTACAATGGAAATTCCTAGAAGAACCGCTAAAAAGGGAGAGATTGCCGCTCTTATTGTAAGTTTGTTACTCCAAATCCTGAAAACCGAATATGCCGATAAAAAAATCAATGAATAAATTGTTGTTTGCAAATAACCCGCAAAAAGCGAAAAGGATACAGAAAGGGTAAGTAAGAAAAAATATCTCCTGCTGAATTTTGACAACAATCTGTCTATTGCCAACAGAGATAGAGGCAAAAATATTATCGAGTGAGGACTCATAACAACTTCCTCTCCCCAAGTGATAATAAAAGGTGAAAAACCGAAAACCAGGCCTCCAAAAAATGAAGCAATGTTCGACAATTTTAAATTTCTCAAATAAAGAAAAGTAAAAAACGCCCCAAAAATTGCCGGAGTAATCCTCAGTAAATGCCAAAAAGCAATTTGCGAAAGGAAAAGTCCGAAAATGTTGAGTGGATAAAAAACGGCCGTCTGAAAATCAGCAAGGTGGGGGTGCCCAGAAAAGGCATACGGATTCCATAATGGTACCTTCAAAACTTTAATCGCATCGAGAGTCACCTTGTAGAAAGGAAAGTATATTCTTAGCTGATCGTGGCCTGTATCCTTAAAAGGTAAATTTTGACCATAAAAATTGTAGAACATTACTAGAAAGTTCCCATTCAGGTTTACTTTCCCTAAAAAGATTGGCCAAAAAATCAAAAGCGAAAAGGCACCAAACGCGCAAAACACCGCCAAGTAACTACCCTTAATCTTCATTTGAAAAAAGGATTAAAAACCTAAAAGAGAGTATAAACAAACGGAGCGACACCTGTTGATTGTGCAAAAATTAATACTATGCCGAAGATGACTAAAACCAAAACAAACGGTATTAAAAACCAAAGCTTAGCCTGCCATAAAAACTGCACCAGTTCACCGGCTTCTCCGCCTCTTGAAAAAAATCCTTTAAAAAATTTCATTTTTTAAATCGTAAATGGTTTATTTACAATCGTCAATCACCTAATAATCTAGTAAAATCATTTTCGTGAACACCAAAGTGAAAAGTTTGATCGCCCATGGACTGATAATCAGCTTGATCGCGTTTTTCTTTTCATTAGTATTTTCCCTTATTGCTGGAGAATACGTAATTAAACATTTGTTTCCCCAAAACACATATTCTTTGGCGCAGATTGTAGGGCTGCACATTTTCGAGGAAGGTAAAAATATACCATTTACACTTAAAAGCAACGTTAATAAATTCCATCATATCGGCTACACCCGTGAATTTGACCACCTCGTATCCACCAATTCCCAGGGTACAAGGGGTCCGGAATTTCAGATACAAAAACCGGAAAACACTTTCCGTATTCTGCTTTTGGGCGACTCGATGACCTTCGGCTGGGGGGTAGAAGATAATGAAACTTATGCAAGCCTGCTTGCGGAAAATTTGAACACCTGGGCGAGAAAGAGCAATATTTCCACCAATTTCGAGGTTATAAACGCAGGTTTTACCGATGGAAAGTCCCTGGATAGTTATTATGTCTATCTAAAGGAAAAGGGTCTCAATTTTAATCCTGATTTGGTAATAATGGATTTTTTTCCATACAACGACGTTTCCGATATAGCAGAAAACAACTGGGAAAAAACCGGTAGCGGAGGACTTCCGGAGAAAATTTCATCAAAAATAGAAAAAATCGAAAACGGCTACATGGTCAAAAGACAAAAAACCAACTGGATGTTCGAAATTCCCGTCCTGCGCAACTCAAATTTGGCCATCCTGCTTTTTAGCGCTATGGAAAAAGGATCCCCTGCTTTGGTCACAAAAATTAAAGATAAACTAAATGTTGTCGAAGACAAGCCGAAATATTCACCCCAAGAGGTTATGGATTGCCTCGGAAAGCTGGAACCAAAATACTGCATAGGTGGCCTCCTTGAAAATTATCAAAAAATAAAGGAATTGACTAAAGGAATTTCAACACTCACTGAAAAAAATAATAAACAGTTTCTAATTACACTTATGTCGGAAGCAAAACAAGCTGTACCAATAAGTAAGAAGGAGGATCAAAAATCTGCGCTTTCCCCTATCCAGCCCCAAAAAGACATGAAAGAGTTTCTCGTTTCGGAAAAAATTGACTATTATGACTTCCTGGAAATTCTTGCAAAGCCGAACGCCAATACGTTTTTTTATGAAAGAGACGGGCACTTAAACAGGGTCGGTCACAGTCAAATTGCAAAAGGCTTGTCTGTTTTTATCGCACAAAAATATTTCCCTAAAATAACAATTGACCCGTCGTTTTTAGAACAGGGAAACAGTGTGCCCCAAATCTAAAAAAGGATGTAAGTTTATTTCAGGTCTTCTTTCAAGACGACAAACTTTTCTAAGGCAAGGATGTCCAGCCCGGATGCCCTGAACGTTTTCATTGCGTTTTCCGGGGAATTAACAATCGGCTCGCCTTTCAAATTAAAAGACGTATTCATAAGCACGTACACCCCTGTTTTCTCACCAAATCTCCTAATCAAATTGTAATAACGTGAATTTTGTTTCTCGGAAATAATCTGCAGTCTTCCCGATCCGTCGACATGGGTTATGGCAGGTATAATTTTTCTCTTGTCCCGCTTAACGGGAAAGACCCCAAGCATAAAATTGGTCAAATCCTCATGATTCAAATTACCCACCTCAAAATAATCTTTAACTTTTTCCGCCAAAACTACTGGAGCAAAAGGCCTGTACGGTTCCCTAAACTTAATCTTTGTATTTACAGTTTCCTTCATTTCGGCACTTCTTGGGTCGGCAATAATCGACCTTGCCCCAAGAGCTCTGGGCCCCCATTCCGCTCTTCCGTGGAAAAAACCTATCACTTTTTTCCCTGTCAGTGAATCTGAAAGGTATTCAATAAGGCTTGATTCTGTTGGAAATTTTTTGTATTTTATTTTTGATTTTTTCAGAAATTTCTCTATTTCTTCTTCCGAAAATTCTGCGCCAAAATAGCAATTATCCTGGATAAATTTGCGCTTTTTGCCCAGAAGTGCATGATACACATACATAGCAGACCCCAGACTGCCTCCGTCATCACCGGCGGCGGGCTGTATAAAAATGCGTTTGAATGGACCTTTCCTAAGAAGAACACCGTTTGCAACACTGTTTAGGCCAACACCTCCACCAATGCACAAATTATCCATCTTTGTCCTTTCATGGATTTTATTTGCGAGTTTTAGTATTACTTCTTCGCAAAATGCCTGGACTGATGCCGCAATATCTGCGTATTTTTGATTTAAAATGCAGAGTTCATCATAATTTCCCGGCTTTTTGCCAAAGTAGGAAGGATAACCGGATGTCCTTGTAAAAAAATGCAGGTCCTTCTGCCTCGGCTCGCCGAATAACTTCACAAATTCCCGACTGTAAGATTTTACCGTCGATCTTTGGAATGCAAAATATTTAAGGTCCAAAACAAATGACCCGTCAGCATAAACTTTCACCAGTTTTTTAACCTTGGAAAGATACACCGGTTTTCCGTACGGGGCCATCCCCATTACTTTGTACTCACCATCGTTAACTTCGAAACCCAAAAATGCTGTAAACGTGGAATATAAAAGCCCCAAACTATGAGGAAACCGTATTTCGCTCTCCATTTCCATGTCGCTTCCCTTGGCAACCCCATAAGCCGTCGTTGTCCATTCACCGACACCGTCCATCGTCAAAATTGCACTCTCACCAAAAGGGGAAGCATAGTATGAAGCGGCCGCATGCGAAATATGGTGGGGTACAAAAAGGATTTTTGAAGCGGGGATGGAAAGCTCATCGACAATAATCGACCTCACCCACAATTTATCCATCAGCCAAACAGCCATACCCTTCGCAAATACCCTCATAGCCCACGGATATTGTGCCAGAGATGTTGTCAAAATCCGCTGGAACTTCCAAAATGGTTTTTCATAAAAAACAACATACGCTAAATCGTTAACTGTGATACCTGCTCGTTCCAAACAAAAATCCACTGCCATCTTTGGAAAATCACTATCGTGTTTTTTCCTGGTAAAACGCTCTTCCGCCGAAGCCGCGACAACTTTACCGTCACGGATTAAACACGCCGCCGATTCGTGATAAAAACAGGAGATTCCAAGAATATACATTAGAATGGTTTACGGGCACTCGAAAGATTGTCTTTTGGATAATCCCACTTTTTAAACGAACTATTGTTTTTTTCAAGGGAAAAAGGGTTCATTAGAAACTTAAAAATCAAAGAAACCGGCAAAAATATTATCAGATAGAAAACACTCAGTATTACCTGCGACTGGAAGTTACCGATCGGCCTGGCAATCGAAAGCCAGCGTCTCCATATTATTTTGATTATTTTATTCACCTATTTTTCGAAACGTAGTAAAGAAAACTAAGCTCTCTTATTTTTCGATGTGCGAGAGAAAACTAAGCTCTCTTATTTTTCGATGCGCAAGAGAAAACTAAGTTCTCTTATTTTTCCAGTAATCTTAATACCGAATTATACAATTTTTCGGCTGCCAGCCCATGGACAAATTCATTTGGGTGCGCGTCAAACCGGCTTGCGACCAGTTCGGTACTTTTTCTTCCCGAAAGAAACTGCAGTAAATCGATAACTTCAACATTCTGCGAGCGGAAATAACCATCCAGGTTTTTATGAACAGCAAGAGCCGGATAATTATCACCGACTTCGCTCAAAAGCGGAAAAACTATTACTACAACTTTCCTGCCGTCATCATTTATTTTTTTTAAGACTCCGCTTAAAAGTTCTTTATGCGCATCAAACATTTTTGGGTCGGCATATTGGCTAAGGTATGAATTACTTAACTCCCCAGTAGTTCTCGTGTATTTGGAGCTTAGCCGCCAGTAAAGAAAATCAAAAAAATATGAAAAATCCGACAATTTCGATGCCAACTGACTTCTTTTACCGTTTTTCTGAAAAATTTTCGCTGACTCGCCGTTGTCTATTTGTATGTCGTTTAAATAATACTGCCAGATAATTACATCGGGGTTAAAACCGCTGACTTTATTTTTATAAACGTCAATTTCCCCTATGGTATCGATTCCGGGTATACCGAAATTGTAAACACTCACATCCTTACCCGACTCCCTAAGTTTATTCCCCAGTAAATCTGAAAATCTGTCATCAATATTTTTAATTCCAGCCCCAAACGTTAAAGAGTCACCAACAACAGCAATTCTTATTTCTCCATTTCTCTTTTCAACTTTAAATTCTTTATCCCTAGAAAATGAGGAATTGTAGACAACATGCCGCTCGTCCCATTTTTTATTAACCTTCAAAAATCCCAAACCGTCAGATTGGTCATAAACATAGCGGAAATAAAGTTCAAAAGCGGAAAACGTAAATGAAAAGATTAACAAAAAGAATAAAATTACTGCAGTCACAAGCCTTAGGATTCGATCTGCTTTTTTTAGAAAGAACATTGAGGCAATAAATAAGAAAATCAGGAGAATATTTACTATAAGAAATAAATAAAAATCAGAAACGAAATATTCAAGTCTGCCCATATCTTAAATCTGATTTTAAATAAAGTTGAGGAAATTTGAAATCTCTTAGAGATAATCTCTTAATTTTTTAGCTCTTGTCGGGTGTCTAAGTTTACGAATTGCTTTTGCTTCAATTTGCCTGATTCGCTCCCTTGTCACTCCGAATTCTTTACCAACTTCTTCCAGGGTCCTTTGTTTACCGTCTTCAAGACCAAACCTGTATTCCAAAACTTTTGCTTCCCTTGGGGAAAGCGACTCCAAAACTTCCCGGATATGATCCTTCAAAAGTGCCTGGGTTGCCTGGTCCGTTGGAGACGCCCCGGCGTCCTGAATAAAATCGCCAAGCCTGCTGTCTTCCTCTTCACCAACCGGTGCCTCCAGTGATGCCGGCTCTTGCGAGACTTTAATAATTTCCCGCACCTTTTCAACAGTAATTTCCATCTCCATTGCAACTTCTTCGGGGGTTGGTTCCCGGCCCAGTTCCTGCATCAGTTTTCTGGAAATTCTGTTAAATTTATTGATTGTCTCAACCATGTGGACAGGAATTCTGATAGTTCTTGCCTGGTCTGCAATTGCCCTTGTAATTGCCTGCCTTATCCACCAGGTAGCGTACGTTGAAAACTTAAAGCCCCGTCTCCAATCGTACTTCATAACTGCACGCATCAGACCGATATTTCCTTCTTCAATTAAATCCAGAAGTGTAAGCCCGCGATTTACGTATTTTTTAGCAATTGAAACCACCAGCCTCAAGTTGGCATTTATTAGGCGTTCTCTCGCCCGTTTGTCGCTCTTCTCAACCCTTTTTGCCAGGACAACCTCTTCTTCATAGGTTAAAAGAGGTACCCGCCCAATTTCGCGAAGGTACATCCTCACCGGATCAGAAAGATATCCTTCCTCAAGCGTGGTCAAACTTTCCAGCTCTTTTTCCAGTTCGCTGACCGATTTTGTTATATCGGAAGTATCAACTTCGGTAGTGTCAAAAACATCAATACCATCGTCCAAAAGTTTATGGTAGAGATCGTCTATGTCCGGAATGTTATCTTCGGGCTTTGGAAAAATTGCCAGTATTTCTTCCTGTGTTACAAACCCCTGGTCGCGTCCCCGCTTAACAAGCTTTTTAACTTCTGCTTTTACATTAATTTCTTTTTCGGCTGCTTTTTCGCCGCCTTCGGCCTTTGTTACTGTTTTTTTAGTAGTTCTTGCCACCTTCAACCTCCTTTAAAGATTTCGAAATTATATTGAATTTTTTATTCAAAGATTCGACTTGCATAGTATCTCCTTTTTTGTGATACCTTTTCAAATCCTCGGAAATCTGAAAAAGCTCTCTCTTTAAATTATTTCTTCTGATGCGCTTCGAAATTGTTTCCAATTCGGATGCCAGAAGTTCTCTGTCAGAAAATCTAGGATTAACATAAACCAAATACAAATGGTCCACCAAATCCTTAAGATCCTTAGGCAGATCCGCGAGTATCAGCTTTAATTTCCGGGACTTTGAACGTCCCATTATATCAGAAAGGAATTTCCAAAGCCGCCCAACTTCCTTACTCTCCATTTCATCCGGCTTAATTAGGGAAAGCATCCAGCTTTCAAGTTCCTCAAACGCAAAAATTAAAGCCAGAAAATACTCATCCAGGGAAATGGCGCTTTTAGCTTTTCCCGCCGACTCTCCGCTGACAGCGTAAGTCGGCAAAACCTTTTTTTCCACAGCCGCAGCAACCAAACCTATATCCAAGTCCAAAACCTTTGAGAGTTTTTCTATATAATGCGCTCTCACTATATCGTCGGAAATTTTAGCTATCGCCGGAATAACTTCGGCCCCGATTTTTTTCTTCCCCTCGACGGTTTTTCTGTCATTTCTTTTTGCACTCGATTCAATCAGAAAATCGTAGACATTCTCGGATTCACCAATCGCCTTTTTAAAACCGCTTAGGTCCCCCCGGACAAATTCGTCCGGGTCATGATATTTGCCAAGTTCCGCAATTCTGATATTTACTCCGGCAATATCCAGAAGTTCTATCCCTCTTCTGGCCGCCGCATCCCCTGCAAGATCCGTATCAAACCCCAAAATGACGGTCTGGGAAATTCTGGAAATTAACGAAACCTGCCGGTCGGAAAAAGCCGTTCCTTTTGAAGCAACAATATTTTCTACACCCGCCTGGTTTGCCGAAATCGCATCGAATTCCCCCTCGACGATTATCGCTTCATTCTTTTCCTTAATAGCCTGCCTTGCAACATCAATACCAAAAAGCATTGATCCTTTATCGAAGATCAAAGTCTCCGGACTGTTGATATATTTCGCTTCTTTTTCGTTTCCCTCAATAACTCTTCCGGAAAATCCCAGCGTCTTGCCCTGGATATCCCGGATTGGAAATATGATTCTTCCGCGGAACCTGTCGTAATAGGAAGACGGGTCATGTTTTCTGGCAATTATCAAGCCGCTCTTTGCAATGTCCGCAAGGGAAAAATTCCTCTTCGTTAAAAAGTCGACCAAATTTGTCCACGCATCCGGTGCAAATCCTAATCCGAATTTTTCCCATGAAGTTTGCGCTATTCCCCGCGCAAGAAGGTATTTTCTCCCTGCTTCTCCAAGTTTATGCTTGCCTAAAATATGGCTGTAAAGTTTTTCGGATAGTTTGTGAATCTCTATCAGCTTCTCTTTTTCCTTTGACGAAGTTGAAGGCGCAAAAGATTTAAGCGTCACTCCTGCACGTTTTGCCATCTCCTCCAAAGTTTCCCTAAAATCCCATCCCTCCATTTTTTCGACAAAAGTAAAAACATCTCCGCCTTCACCGCATCCGAAACACTTGAAAGCCTGGCGTTCGGCAGAAACCATAAAAGACGGCGTCCTTTCGCCATGAAACGGGCACAAACCTGCAAAATTTCTGCCGGCGCGTTTTAGGGGAATATACGAAGAAATTACTTCAACAATATCGACTTTAGACTTTACCTCTTCAACTTGGTCCACAGCAAAAAACTTATACCACTCTGATCAAAAAACACAAAATTCAGGAGGGATTTCCATTCTGCTGCAGCATAAACTCGAAATAGTCTGAACCCCAACCAAGTACTTTACCATCTGGTTTGAGAAGAGAAGCCGCTTTTTGCTTAAACTGTTTATACTCTTCTAAATTCCTTCCTGCTTGGTCAATCCAAATATCACCTACAACACAATCAAAACGTTTATTTGTATCGTAATCATAAAAGTCTCCAACTACAATTTGGCCATGAACCTGGCCGAATACCCTTTGACATTCCTCGATAACTTCTGGAGATATTTCAACGGTAGTAACAGTCTTAACCTGCGGATTCGCCAGTAGAAAACTTTGTACTACTCCCATTCCGTATCCGGCGACTAAGACCTCACCATAAGCCTGGCCGGCAATCTCCTTTTGGTCTTCGACTTCGCTTGGAACATCCCACATCCACAATTCCGGACCGCCACCATTATTAATCCATAAGAAGTGGTAACCTTTTTGTTCAAGTATTTCTACTCGACGTTCTAATTGCCCCATATAGCGGAGCATGTGGGTCTGGAACCCAACGCTCCTATAGTCACCCACAGCTATCCACAGCGTATTGTATCAAATCTCTAGGGCAGAGTGTCTCAAATGCAAGGCTAAATGAGACAAATGAGACACTATAAAAAGGATTGTCTCATTTTTCCTCTATAATACCTAGAGTCCCTAAACCATATTCTGATATAGTTTGATATATTATAGTCTCTGCCCTCTCTCATGAAAGCGGCAGGCAAACACAAATATGATACTTACCGTAAAACTAGGCTCGATCTTTTTATACGATCCTATGCTGGTTACTTTACTTGCAACTACATAAAAACCAAATACAAAATAGACGACAACCTATCGGCGTCACAACTACAAGAGCAATTCTCTGGCAAAAGAATCATTCCTGAAATCTCAAGACTATCTAGGGTCTTAAATTTGAATTATCAGTTATTGTGGCGATTTGTGGTGCTGAACGGAAGACAGGGTTTGAACCGAAAGGCAAAGACAAATAGAAAAATTGAGGTGTTTCTGGCAATAGAAGAAGAAATGATTTTCCTAACCATCGCAAGACAGGATAAGGAATATATAATCAGCGATGACTATGAAAGAGCAACTTTATCACCTGCAATCGAAAGAGCTGCTGGAAATAGCCTTAGGCATGTAAACAATGATCTTATATTCGAACAGCAGCTGAATGAGGTACAAAAGGAGTACGCACGATGGTATTATGAAACGGCCTGCAAATATAAAATTCCAACCCTTAGAATCATTCCCTTTCTCTTACGCCTGATTACTCTTTAAGGGCAATTGAGTGATAATCTTTTCGAGTTCATTTTGAGTCTGAGTTAATAGGAAGATTTTTAGCTTCTTGTTCCAATTCGCCCTTTAAATTTTGTTATACTCTGGATCAGATTTATGAAGCTGATAAATACAAGCAACATTTGGCGTTTTCGCTACCTGCTTCTATTCTTGGTCTGGCGAGATGTAAAAAGTCGCTATAAACAAGCACTTTTCGGTTTTGCTTGGGCTATGTTAACACCCACATTTCAAGCTTTGGTATTTTGGCTCGTATTTGGCATATTATTCAAAATTCCAACAGGAAACGTTCCATATTTACCTTTAGTTTTTTGCGGTTTTATTTTTTGGAACTTCTTTTCTCAATCAGTATCCAGCGCTACTTTATCAATTACTGGTAATTCCAATTTAGTGACAAAAGTTGCCTTTCCAAAAGAGATCTTGATCTTATCTTCCATATTGGGGAGGATCCCAGATCTTATCGCTTCATTGATTGTGCTGCTCACTATTCTTGCCTTTTATCATATAGGTCTCTCAGTCCATATCTTGTGGGTGATCCCCGTTCTGATAATTGAAATGGTTCTGGCTTTGGCTGTTGGTATGTTCCTCGCCTCGATTAACGTTTATTTTAGAGACATCACTGCAGTTGTCCCGATACTGTTAATGGCTTGGCTTTTCCTCACCCCTGTTATATATCCACTTGAGTCTATACCGCAACAGTATCAACTTTACGCTAAATTTAATCCCATGACTGGTATTTTGGAGGGTTTGCGCAGTGCGGTGATTTCTGGAACTCCTCCTGAGAGGATTTCTATGCTATTCTCGATCTCAATTACCTTTATTTTCGTCATCATTAGTTATTTATTGTTTAAAAAATTAGAGAAGGGTTTCTCTGACATTATCTAATCAGATGGAAAACGTCATTGTCATAAATAGCCTTTGGAAAAAATACAAAATAGGTCAACCTAAGAAGCTAGGTGATGCGTTACCTTTATTCTTGTTCAGGCAGAAACTTAAAGAATTTTGGGCACTTAAAAACATTAACCTGTCCATTAAAAGAGGGGGGAGGTTAGGCATTATAGGCCCTAATGGTTCTGGAAAGTCCACTCTCTTAAAAATAATCTCAGGTGTTACTTTTCCGTCACAAGGAAATTTTACGGCAACAGGTAAGGTTGCTGCACTTTTAGACGTGGGGACGGGATTCCATCCTGATTTCACCGGCAGGGAAAATATTTATTTGTACGGAACTATACTAGGAATGGAACTTCACGAAATAAAACAAAGATTTGATGAAATAGTCAGATTTTCTGGTATTAAAAAATTCCTGGACACCCCAGTTAAACATTATTCTTCCGGAATGTATGTAAGACTTGCATTTTCAGTTGCAGTTCATCTTGAATGGGATATCTTATTGGTAGATGAGGTGTTAGCAGTCGGTGATGCCGATTTTCAAAAAAAATGTCTTTCGAAAATCGAACAGCTTTTAGTCAAGGACAAAACTATTATATTGGTAAGCCACAACCTTGATTTGATTGGGAAATTATGCGATCAAACCTTACTTTTGGAAGAAGGCCAAACGAAAAGGATCGGAAAAACTTCCGCCGTTATCAAATATTATCTGAACAATAAAACCTTAAATTCCTAGATGTACCCTAGACCATATGGAGAATTCTACTTTTTGAAAGGCATTCTATGAGTTATAATTTCGTAGAAATTACATGAGCAAAGCGAATATAGTCCCACAAGCCAACATAAAAGTGATAAGGAGTAAACAAGCAGAAGAAGTAAAATTTCATAAAGCCGTTCAAGCGTATTGGGAAGATCCTGCCACTATCTCCATTATTGATAAAAATCTGCATCAATTGGAGATCGAAACTGTTTGTCGTTATCTAAAATCTAGTGATGAATTAGTAGATATAGGCTGTGGTGATGGCAAGGCCACTCTAGTTTATGCTCAAAAAGTAAAGAGGTGTACTGCCTATGAACGCTCCAATTTTTTGAGAAAAAAAGCCCTCGAAGAAGTAAAAAGGTCTGGTTTAAAAAATACAACTATCAAATCAGGTGATATCTTAAAGATGAAAAAGATTCCTGAAAAGCCAGATGTGGTGGTTACACAAAGATTACTGATAAACTTAGCTAGCTGGAGTGAACAAAAAGAAGCGATCGAAAATATTCATAGAATGTTAAAAACAGGTGGTATTTATATCATGATTGAGAATACCAATGATGCTCATCAAGCTCTTAATGATATGAGACATCGCGTGGGGTTGGATCCTATATCTATTCACTGGCACAATTTATATTTCGATTATGAGCAACTGATGTCCTATTTAAAAGACAAATTTCAGTTATTAGACTTTCAAGATTTTAACCTCTACTTGTTTTTAACAAGGGTTTATTCACAAATGTTTCTGTCATTTACAGGACATGGGAGACATGCAGTGAAAAACTCCCTCTTCGAATTATCCGACAAAGCAGCCAAGGACGTTTTTAATGAATTTAATAACCTATTTCAAATTAATGGTATCCGCACCCTTGGACCAATTCAGGTGTTCGTTTTAAGAAAATTAAATCAATAAAGCAGAAATTCCTCGGATTTTTAATTCTTCTTCCCTAAAATTGACAAATAATATTTTACAGTTTTACCGATAGCTTTTTCATGATCTGTAAATTTAAATTTAGGAAACAATTGTCGAAACCTCAGGTCATCCATTATTTTCACCGGAGCACCATCCTGAAATTTAGTATTAAATACAAATCTCACTTTATAATTCAGCATTCTGGCAATAATTCTTGCAGATTCTTCTATTGAATAACCTTTATTTTGTGCGAAATTAATCGGATAAATTAAGTCTTTTTTAATTGTTAATCCCATAATTAAAACTTTAGTAAGGTCATCAATATATCCCCACTCTCTCACCGGTTTCCCGCTTCCCCAAATTTCAAATTCTTTATCCATCCTTTTTTTACTTTGAATCATCCTAATTATTAGACCATCCATTGCATGGACTTTATTGGGATCAGTGCGATCCCCAGGACCGAACAAATTGGGAAC
>Ga0066639_10002158_pt1 | contig 17310 bp, 17 predicted proteins | sample CryGeyCG2114_010_2_FD_59504 | JGI IMG/M metagenome (GOLD analysis project Ga0066639, IMG submission 59504) | Groundwater microbial communities from aquifer - Crystal Geyser CG10_big_fil_rev_8/21/14_0.10 | ecosystem: Environmental > Aquatic > Deep subsurface > Groundwater | place: USA: Utah...
GAAAGCTCAATGCAATGCTAAGTGCTTGAGCCCATGTCAGCTATGTCTCGTTAACGTACACGTAATTTAGACGATTTTTTCTGCTCAGCCCTTGCCACGGGTTTTATTGGACTTCTTTTGTTCATGGGCGCGCTCAATGAACTCAATAATCGCTCCTGCGATATCCTTGTTTGTGGCCTTCTCAATGCCTTCTAGGCCAGGAGAACTATTAACTTCCATAACTAATGGTCCGTGGTTTGAGCGTAGCAGATCGACGCCCGCAATATTGAGTCCCATGGCGCGTGCGGCCCTGACTGCAGTAGACCTCTCTTCAGGGGTGATCCGCACTGTTTCCGCAGTTCCACCTCTATGCAGATTGGATCGAAATTCTCCTTTTGCTCCTACGCGCATCATGCAGGCCACAACTTTATCATCAATAACCAAGCAGCGAATATCTCGTCCACCGCTTTCTTTGATGAATTCTTGCACCAAAAAAAAGGCATTGAGTTCTCTAAATGCCTCGATCACACTCTCTGCCGCTTTTTGAGTTTCTGCTAGCACGACACCCTTGCCCTGGGTTCCTTCAAGCATCTTTATGACCAGAGGGGCCCCACCCACCGACGCTATCAGATCGCTGGTCATTTTGGTTGAGTGGGCAAAGCCTGTCACCGGCATGCCTATTCCCTTTTTGGCCAGTAATTGCAGGCAGCGTAATTTATCTCGAGATCTGGTAATGGCAACCGATTCGTTGGCTGCAAAAACTCCCGCCATTTCAAATTGTCTAAGAACAGCTGTGCCATAAAATGTAACAGAAGCTCCAATACGAGGAATAACAGCGTCAAAATCATTAAGCACTCGCTCTCTATAATGCACGCTGGGATTATTCGATGTAATATTCATGAAGCATTTAAGTGGATTAATGACTTCGATTTCATGCCCTCTCTCTTTTGCTGCTTCTACCAGCCTTTGAGTCGAATATAATTTAGGACCGCGACTTAGGATGCCAATTTTCATTTTTTTGCCCTTATTTTTCCTTTCTGGGAAAGTTTATTCTCACCAATGAGATGGGATCTGCCTGCATTGACCAAGAAGCGATTTTTTATGGCCTCCCGTCCTAGTAACATGCGGTAATTCATTTCTTCGCGGTTGATTAAGGTGATCTCACACTCCCATTGGTATTCACCTAGTGCCACTAATGTTCTAATCACGGGCCTGACTGTTGAATGTCCTGTGGAGCTTTTTATTTTGCGGTAACCAAGAACCCGCGTTTCGCATTCGATCGCTGGAGATTTAGAGTATTGGGAGGGATGGATTATGAAGTGGGCGTATTCGTAGCGCCCTTTTTTAAAAATGGTGAGCTGGGAAACATGCAAGGCGGAGGTATTTGCACCAGTATCGACTTTGGCATTAATCGCACCTACTCCTAAAAAAGGAATTGATACCCACTCGCGCCATCCGATTACGGGAAATGCTTTTACCATTGGCTAAAATCCTAAATCACATTTGGATTTTAATAATAACATAGATCATTTAAGAAAAAGCAGGGAAAAAAGGTTGGTACCGCTTAATTCCTGACTAGTTTGAGGAGATTTAGTACGGCCACTGGAATTGGATTTTTTTCGTCAATAATGCAGCAGTCTCTTCTTAGCTTTTGATTAATAAGAAGGAGAGATTTTTCGAGATTTTCAAGCGCCTGCTTGCCGCTCACATCAGTGCAACAGGTTAGGCCGCGCTGGTCGTGAGAAACAGGGTTAAAGGCAAGACATCCATAAGGCCTAAAATCTCGGGGAATTTTACAGGCCAGGGAAGTTTGGCAAAAGAATGTGCAGGTATAGTTTTTTCTCACCATTTGACCGGGGCGTGCCTGGATTAGGTAGTCCAGACGAAATTCAGTGACGGTATTTTCTAGATCTTGGATTAGTTGTTGCAAGTCCCAATTCTGACTTAGGCAATAAATTAATATGTCGATTGCCTCTAACGTAGAGATTTGCATGGAGTTTGATTTCATTGTGCAACAAGTTCCGGGGCAGTTACCGCAATCATGACATTCCTGCTTTTTTTGATGCATGATTTGCATCAATGCTTGTCGGCGCGAGGCCGGGTCCATTTCTGGAAGTTCCAAGACGTGCTTAGTTAATAAATTTATTTTGTTCGAAATTTGTTGTTTTGGCATAATGGACATGATCTTTACTCGCATTTTTATTTTATGACAATGTGGTCAAAGTTTTTTATAATGCCACACATGTCAGATTTAAAGATAGAATCCTTTCCAATTGGCAGTCTTGCCTGCAATTGTTCAATAATTCACTCAATTAGCAGTAAAGAGGCGATTATTATTGATTCTGGAAATGATGCCGAATTGCTTTTAAAAAAAGTTGAGGCCCTGGGGGTTCAGGTTAAAGTTCTTCTTTATACCCACGCTCACTTTGACCATATCGGGGCCGCGGCCAAGGTTAAAAAGGCCTTAAATGCACCCATATGCCTGCATCAGGGTGACAATTTGCTCTATCAGGCCCTACCAGTTCAGGCCATGATGTTCGGCTCCCTGCCGATGTTACCGGGCAAGGCAGATAAACAAATATTAGATGAGGAAGAATTTGGCATCCTGACTTGCAACGGGCTCAAAAATTTTCTCATGGCCATGCACACACCCGGACATACTCAAGGATCATGCTGCTTTTATAGTGAGTCAATATCATCGCTGCCGGTTTTGTTTAGTGGCGATACTCTTTTTCAAGGTTCTATAGGCCGAACTGATTTGCCGGGAGGCAATTTTGATCAGATCAAAAACTCCATCAAGCAACGTTTGTATACGCTACCTGACGAAACGCAAGTGATCCCTGGTCATGGACCGATGACAGTTATTTCTAATGAGAAGAGATCTAACCCTTTTGTCATGGCCTAAAATCAATTTAAGCTTATGGCCCTACTTTTCCCTTTCCATGTGCCAGGAGTTTTAGCAAAGTGACCAGGAACTTTGTATTGGCAATACTTACATTGACCCGAATCTCCCAGATTCCAATCTGATAGTGAAAACCAATCACGCCCGATAAGAATATTTTTGCACTTGGGGCAATACGTACTTGAGCCATTCTTATCGTGAACGTTGCCTGTGTAGACGAATTTAAGACCGCAGCTCAGGGCAATCTGTCGAGCTTGATTTAGATCATATGGCGAAGTGGGGCGTACATTTCTCAGTTTATAATCAGGATGAAAGGCGGAAAAATGTAAGGGGACAGAATCGCCTAAATATTCACGTATCCACTGACACATTTTTGTAATTTCGCTTTCCGAATCATTCATTCCTGGAATCAGCAGGGTCGTTATTTCGGTCCAGACAGAGGTTTTTGTCACCAGATAGACCAAACTATCAAGCACAGGTCGCAAATGGGCCGAAGTCATTTGTTGATAGAATACTTCACTAAAAGATTTGAGGTCCACATTGGCGGCATCAATAAAAGAGAAAAATTCTTCTCTTGCCGCATCTGAAATATAGCCGGCGGTAACGGCAACAGTCTTTATGTTTTTTGCTCGAGCTTCTAGCGCTACATCTTTGGCATATTCCAAAAAAATGACTGGATCATTGTATGTAAAGGCAATAGATTGGCATTGATATTCAATGGCGGCATTGACGATCTCCAGTGGGGATGCCTCCGATTGCAAAGTATCCATCTGACGAGATTTGCTAATGTCCCAGTTTTGGCAAAACTTGCACGAAAGGTTGCAGCCCGCCGTCCCAAAAGAAAGAACCGCTGAACCTGGGAAAAAATGATTGAGAGGTTTTTTTTCTATCGGGTCGACGCAAAAACCGCTGCTTCTGCCGTAGGTATATAATACCACTTCATCATTTTGATTGCCTCTGACATAGCACAGGCCTCTCTGACTTTGGGAGAGTTTACAAAAGCGAGGACATAAATCACACTGGATCTTATTATTTTCGAGCTTATGCCAATAGGTTGTTTGGACTATACTCATACGTGGGATTATAACAGAATTTTTAATTAAAGTGGCCATGAGAGAAATCAAGAAAGCAAACGTTGCAGGAAGCTTTTATCCAGAGAATAAAGGCCAATTGCAGGAATTTATACAAAATTTATTTTCCCGAGTTAGGGTTATCAAAAATTATCCAAATGCCCGCATTTTTATTATACCTCATGCCGGTTATATTTTTTCCGGGCCAGTTGCCGCTACATCCTATCAAGAATTAAAGGCGTCCAATCCAGAATTTAAGAAGGCCCTAGTGCTCTCTCCTTCGCATTATTATTCTATGGATTTTGTTGCCGCTCCAAATTTTAAGTCATACCTGACGCCCATGGGGCAGATTCCAGTAGATCAATCAATGCTCCGGCAGATTGTAAATAAAGGCCTGTGCAAGTATGACGATCACCCCTTTGAGCAAGAACATGCTTTGGAAGTTCATTTGCCTTTTTTACAGGTATTGCAACCTAAATTTGAACTAGTACCATTAATCGTTGGCCAAGTGACTCCAGAAGTTGTGGAAGAAATTATTGAGTGTGCCTTGCAAGAGACAAAAACGGTTGTCGTTATCAGTAGTGACCTTTCTCACTTTGATAATTATGAAAGTGCCAACAAGAAAGATCAGCGCACTGCTCAGCTAATTACGGATCTGCAGATATCAAAGTTACAAGGTGAAATGGCGTGTGGCCACTATCCTTTGAAAGGCGCCCTTCTTTATGCTCAAAAGCATGGGCTAAGAGTTGATTGCGTTGATCTAAGAAATTCGGGTGACACTGCAGGAGATAAGGCAAGAGTCGTCGGATATGGTGGGTTTGTTATTCACGAGTAGAGATAAAATTTTAATTTATGATCTCGGCACTAAAGTAGTAAATCTCTGTTTCGGGATGTTTATGGGCATCACTTGCTAGTCCCGCCTTGAGACAGGTTTGTTTCAGAAAAGTATCAATATCCCACTTCCTCTCAAGCGCAACCTGAGGAAGCAAAATTCCTTGATGTAAATTATTTTTTACCAATAGGCCATGTTTCCCAATTTGAATGGTGTGTAAATCCGTGACCTTTTCCATTGCGCCTAAAATGGAAATTTCATAAGCTAAGCAGTTAAGTTCATCTTTACGCATGGGGGGGAAACGCGGATCTTTAAAACCCGCAGCAATGGCATTGAGAATTATATTTTCAAAAAGAAAACCTTGGGCAAATAGATTGCCAATGCATCCCCGCAGTTTGCCATCAATTTCAAGTGTAACAAAAGCTCCTAAGCTTTTGAGCAATGCAGTTTCTTCTCCCCATTGTTCACTGATATCGGCGGAGCTTATAGGTAGGGGAGCGCGATTGACGAGAAAATATTCGACACTTCGTTTCGCTAAATTGAGTAAAAATTCTTTTTCATCTTGGTTGAGCATAAGCTGATTTTAGCCTGTTTTACAAATTAATCAAATTTGCAGACAATCCCCCAAAGTGCGGGATGTGCCCAGCTTATGGGCATCTTAGCATGTATGTTTCCGCATGGCGATTGTAAGTTCAGTGACTTAGAGACATTTTCATACAAGCGTACAGGACATAATCGTCTCAATTCCAAGATTTTCCATCAGTGGGATATAATAGAGCACGAGAGGCAAGCAATGAATAAGCCAGGGCCCTATCGCTCTTTAATTTTAAAGCACACTAGAGATGACCTGATCAAAAGTTGTAAGATATTATTGTTGGGTGTGCTCGGGTTTACTTCACCCTATATTTTTTCCAACTACATTAACTCTTTCCGTCAAACACACTGGTCGCTCTATCTACCAAGTGAGTTAGATATTCCTCGAGTTGAATGGATGGTGATTTTCTATGTCTCGGCATATATTTTACCTCTTTTAACCTTGTTTGCCTTGTCTCCTCGTCAGCACAAGGGCCTTATTAAGGCAATATTTCTATCAGGATTGTTTGGTGCATGCATCTTTCTCCTGCTACCAACTAAGTTAGGCTATGCCAGAGACCTTGATCAGATCATCTATTTTAAACCAGTTTACGAACTTTTATGGCAGATAGACTTACCCTATAACTTGATGCCTTCCATGCATGTGACGATGGCACATTTAATGCTGATGCCGATTATTTATGAAAAAATTAATCCTGTCTGGAAGTTCGCTCTTTCTCTTTGGCTCTTGGGAATATACCTCTCTATCGTGTTGGTTCACCAGCACCATATGATTGATATTGTATCTGGACACATATTGGCGGAATATTGTTTTCGGCGTTTTTACAAAAATCAAGGATATATAGGAATAGAGGATCAGGTAGAAATAGAAGCGGCCAAAAACATTTCTGATCTGGCCGCTTAAGCGATTACTTTAATTTTAATTCAAAATCTTCTTTTTTAAATTTCTTAATATTCACACTTCCCTTTTTTTCAGGATTAAATCCTGCCACGAAGAAAATACCACCATGCTGAGTAACATTTCCAACATCGTCATAGGAAGGTCCAAAGACAGTTGCACTACCCCAAATTGCATTTGATTTTTTTAGGTATTGGGAGAGAGTTAGTCCATCAGGATAGCGGTTATCCAAAACTTTTAAAGTCAGGGCGACACCGACATAATATGGCTTTTTATAGCCGACGTAGAGTACTAGGTCGATTTGTTCTGTAAAATTAGGAATATCAACTCGTACCAATTCATTGGGGTTTATCCATGCAGGTAGGGGATCACCATTCGGGAGAGTTTTTGTTGATGCAAATCCTTCCCAAACATCAGAAGTAAACATGTCAAAATTGGCAGTGATGGCGACTTGGAATGGTTGACTTTCCGTTGGCGCGATTGCTGTTATCGTCCCGTACTGTACTCCTTTAACCACAATGTCGTAAGAATTAGAAAAGTTGAAAGCGAAATCTTTAGAGAAAGCACCCGTGACCGTCACAGCGTTGTCTCCAACATCAAGCTTGAAAGTTTCTACAACCTTTTTACATCCTCCCAAAGCAAGAAGACTAATCATCACAGGAAATAATAAAAATAACCTTTTCATTGACCCTCCATGTCGAATTTGGCGCAAAAATATGCAGTCGATTGAGTATAAGGAATAAGTCAGGAATGGCAAAGGCGAGATCAAGGGATTTTCACAAAGCAAGATCATGTCATTATACCCAACTTAAAAAGTCTGGCAATGAGGTGCTTCTGCCCAAGCGGGTTGACATTTCTTTTCAAATGCTTGGACAATTTCCTGCCCATGCAACCAAGGAACAAATAGTGAATAATTTCGCTGCACTTTTTATTGCGATTATATTAGGTATCAATTTGCTACTGCCAAATGACGTCAAGGCCAGTACTACCACTCCACATGATCCCATTATCTATGTCCATGGGGTCGGTGTTCCATCGTTTCCCTTTGAAAAAATTGTCCCTTTGCCTTGGCTCTTCAAGAAACTTGGATATCGTTTGTACATTGCTAAAACACCTGCCACTGCGAGTTTAGAAGAAAGTTCACAAGTCTTATTGCAAGAAATCAAACGACTGGTGCCGCTAGGTCGTTATCATCTGATTGGGCATAGTATGGGAGGGTTGGTTGCCAGGCTTGCCCTAAGTCAAAATATTCAAGAGAGTCATCGCTGCTTGTCGCTTACCACCATCTCAACTCCAAATCATGGCGCTCCTGTTGCCGATTGGGTTTTGAAAGAAATTGAGAGGGCATCTTCGTCCAGACTTCTTCAGAGAATTTTAGATTTTTTTGGAAATGATATTGAAGTCGTACGTCAATTGTCCACAAAGTACGTAGAGCATACCTTTAATCTAAACGTTATGAATTCTTCCAATGTAAAATATTTTTCATTGGGCTTTTATATTCCAAATCCGACTCTTCTTTACACTCAAAATCCTTATATGCTGCTGGCAAATAAAATAAATTCTGATGCCGGATTTCCACTTAGCGATGGCCCTGTGACGATTGAGTCGGCCAACTGGGGAAAATCCCTAGGCATTAGACCTGGCGATCATTATTCCAGCACCAGTGAGATTCTTTTTGGCGGAAAAATAATTTATGCCGATGTCATGCGCACCATCACTAATAATTTGAATCAAGAATTTTACCCAAATAAATGAGATATTTTTGAAGCTCGATGACAAAAATTTTGAGTTTCGTTTTGCCGGTATCGAAAGACTTTATGGTAAGGCTTCCCTGGCACTATTGAAAAAATCAAGCATCGGTGTCATTGGCCTGGGGGGCGTTGGTTCATGGACAGTTGAGGCCTTAGCACGCAGTGGGGTGGGAAATATTATTTTGGTTGATCTCGATGAAATTTGTGAAAATAACATAAATAGACAGTCTCACGCACTCAGTGAAAGCATTGGCAGACCGAAGGGTGAAGTTTTAAAAGAGCGAATCTTGGCGATTAATCCCTGGTGTCAGGTGGCGTTTATTCAAGATTTTTTTACCGCTGATACTGCTGACAAAATTCTGAGCATGCCGATGGACTACTTGGTCGATGCCATTGATGGTGTTTCTCACAAGGTATTGTGTCTCACTGAATGTCTTAACCGCAATATTCCTCTCATTATGACCGGCGCGGCAGGTGGGAAACGTGATCCCAGTCAGATACAAGTCAGCGATTTGGGGAAAAGTTTTAATGATAATTTACTTTTTAGGGTGAGGAAGAATTTACGTCGCAAATTCCATGATTATAAGGGAAAAAAGAGGATTGGAGTTGATTGCGTTTTTTCTCCTGAAAAATCTGTCTTCTATAATGAATTGGGACAAAGTTGTGAAATGCCTGAGGATGTGGAGACGGGAGTTAAGCTTGACTGTCAGCAAGGGCTGGGCTCTGCTAGCTATGTGACCGGTGTTTTTGGTTTCATGGCGGCGGCCCATGTCATTCATTCAATCACCAAAAACTCTACTGGGCCGAGTTGATGCTGCCATTTTTAGATATTCACTGTCACAATCCTTTTAAATATAAAAATAAGAATGTTGTTTCGGTTAGCTCTATTTCCTATGGTTCAAGTTCAAGCTTAACTATACCCAAAGACATATATTGGCATTCAGTTGCGGTTCATCCCTGGGATGTACAGGAGTTTAGCTCATTAGATAGCTTAAATTTTGAAAAGGATCTTGGGCATCCTCGTTGTATTATGATTGGCGAAACCGGTCTTGATCGCGCACGTGCGAATTTTGAGTTGCAGCAAGAATTTTTCCTTAAGCATCTAGAAATAGCAAAACGTCTCGCTCTTCCTGTCATGCTCCATTGCGTCCGGGCGTACAATGAGGTGCAAAGATTATTGTCAAAGGTTAATTTACGCGCACCGGTTATTTTTCACGATTATCATGGGACATTACAAGAAACTCAAACCCTAATGAGTAAGAACTGCTATTTTTCATTTGGTCCACGTCTTACTCACGCGAGTACAAAATTGCTTGAGGCGCTAAAAGAAATACCAAGTTCACGCATTTTTCTGGAAACAGACGATGCTAGCATACATATTCGTGAAGTGTATGAATGCTATTCAAGTTTGGCCGGCATCAAAATGGAAGATCTAAAGTTAGAAATTCTCGACAATGCTAAGATTTTTTCACGTTTATTAATTAATTTTTGAACAAGATGCGGCCCACATTAGTTAAAGTTGGGCGAAGTGATAAGACAGAATAAAGATAGGTTTTACTATTCCAACGGCTAAGTTTTATGGAAGCATACTTCTTAAGCGCCACAACCAATCCTACTCCAATTATAAATCGTGCTAGTCCTGAAACAATGAAAAGAGATTTATAAGTAAGCCCGAGTTTGAGCAGGTAAGCTCCGGTTAAAGCGCCGCCTAAACTGAACAAATTATTATTTGCTAGAAAAATACCCATTTGCTTGCGCGGCTCAGAGGGGAAAATCCCTTGCACCATGATTAGTTGAGACAGCTCCATTCCTCCCCATAGGATTCCGGATAAAATTTGTACAAATCCCAGGTAAATCATATTACTGCCCAAGGCCCACAAAATAGGGAGCGCAGCTATTCCTAAAGTGGCAATTTGAATACCCCAAAAAGACCTTAGACCCTTAGTGGCCTTGCCCCAATTGTGAACAAAAATAGAACGTCCCAGAAAGGGGATGGCCGAAAGTAAAACATACTCGGAGGTCGAGAGCTTGAGCTCTTTTAACATATACAGTAGGAAAAATGGTGAAGACAAGTTACAGGCAAATCGAAATGGCCCACTCCAAAAAAGTATTTTTAAGAAAATTTCTGAAGATTTGTGTCCCAGCATTGATGTAGAAATATCCCTAGATAACTGTATCTTCCATTTACTCTTGGTCTGCTTCAATAGGATTGCTTGCAGGAGGAGCCCTAATAAACGAGAAATAAGTCCGATGAAAAATAAAATTTTAAAATGAGAGTCGTGTTTAACCACCTGAGAAACAGCGATAAATACTAGTACGATAGTGAATGTTACAATCGAGTTACGCAGACCTAAAAAACGTGACAGCGTCCCGGATTTAAGGCAGGAGGAAAGCCAATCTAACCACAGAGGCGCTGTTATTTGCCCACCAATCCAGTAAAAAATAAGGCCTAAAAAGAGTGGGTAATAATAACTGGTTTGTGAGTGAGCGTAGATAAGCAAAGCAATGCCGAAAATTTGAGAGACTATAGCTAATAACAATCCCAGGCCAATTCTTCTATTTGAGATAAACCGTGGGATAAATAGCTGGGCCACAGAGGCCAAAAACAGCGGGCAGGTTGATATAAGCGCCAGCTCATCGCCACTTAAGCCTTTTTTGGTAAAATAATATAAGGCATAGCTCTCTGTGGTTGAAACCATGAGAGCGAATAAAATGCCTTCAAAAATGACGAGTGATGGAATTTTCTTAAACAAAGCAAGTCCATTTTAGATTGATAGATCTAAAATGATATTCTCGATTGCTGATTTTGGCGATTGAGTTTCTATGGCCTAAAAACTGATGGATTATTTGAGCATAGCAATGTGCTCAGATATGTCTAGAAGCGTCCACCAAGATTAAACATAAGTGAGTGGTTATTTATAGTCTCAAAACTTTGATTGCCATCTGCTGATAAGTAAAGATTGGGAGTAATATTTTGACGAAATGTCATTGTTCCCACTCGCTCCGAACCCGGTACCCATAATGGCAGATCGTCGCTGATGGCCCCGGTTGATCCTATCTGTAAGGATGTTCCAGTATTTGTGCTATTGATACCTGCTCCAGCGGTATACTGCCAGTAATCGTCTGTGCCTAAGTCGCGATAGCCAATGCCAAACATAAGATTACCTTCAACTCCGCTGCCTAAATCTGCGGTTAATCTATGCTGCATGAGAATTGTTGGGGTGAAAAGATGTACACCCTGGCCGGCATCAATAGCGTTGGCCTGGTCTATGGCAGTTTGAAAGAGAACCGAGGTATTGTGTCTTATCGGTCCAGTTCTATATTCAGCGCCAAGGCCATATTGGGCCGCTACATTATAATCAAAAACTTCACCACTTTCATTACCCAAGGAGGTATGTGCCCACATGCCACGCAATTGCAGTTCGCCATGGGCATATAGTCTAAAATCCTCAGAGCGGTAGAGGCTTAGATTAACACCTTGAGATATTTGAGCGTAGATTCCGCCAGCATTCATATGCCCTGCCTCCGTTTCGCGACTTGCGGCAAAACCGGCAATTCCATATTCTCCATAAAATGTATCGTTATAGTTAACTCTAACATTATATGCCACACCAGTTACTTGTTCGCCATTTCCCTGGTCGGCCTGGGCATGGAAAATACGAATTGTTCCATAGGGAGTTTCTATCCCGCCCTGATTAATGGTGACATTGGAATGGTGAAGAGCATCTAAATCACTATCTTGTCCGCCTGTCACCAAGTTTAAGATGGAGCCTCGGTCACTGGGAAGAATGATGGCCGGTTGGTCATTGCCATTGTACATACGAAAACGAATTCCTGCGTCTGGAATAGTACCGTTTTGGCTCAAGGCCGTAGGACCTGCAACTGCCACGTTAGTACTGACGCGACCATAATTTAGCTGATAGACATTGGCGCGGTTGTGGGGATCGGTTAAGACCATAGTTCGGTGACCGCCACCGCGAGTTGCAAAACCAACTCCAAATGCCTCGTCAATTCCCATTGCTCTTGCCAGTTTCACTCCAGCTTGGTGCATGTCACGACAAACACCAGCATCAATTGTACTTCCAGTAACTAAGTTGGTTCTTATGGCAGACATCATGGTTGTTAGATGTACTGTTCCGCCACCGTTGGGTCCACCACTGGCGCGATCGTTGTCATAATTGTCGTTAAAAGAGGCCAAAAAAGTGGCGAGAAGCCCGATTTTTCGCCCAAAACTTGCATTCCTCATGGCATTGCCGACTGTCTGATAGATTTGTTGTTCATCGGTTATATTGCTAATACTAAGGAGCACGAGAGCATTGCTGACAGAGTCTTCAAGTTCCTGGCCGGTCAAAGTGGATGAGTCGCGAATGATTTGGGCCAATTGAGTATTGTTCAGCGACATAACCTGCGCCATCGTCATATTGTTGCTAGTGGCATAATTGCGAAGTGCACTATTAAAGTCAATGCGAGGAATAGGCATGGAGGCGAAGGCCATTTGTCCGTTACTTCCAGTGACGCGAAATTGCAGATCAAAAAAGAAATGAATTTGATTTTCCACTGCCTGTGTTCCAGCAGTATTGAAGGCATCATCTTCTTCTTGCGCAACAGTTCCACTTGGACGGGCGTGAGGACAATCGGCCGTTGCCGCGACAGGATGGGCGGCGTCTCGCACTGCTGCTGCTCTTGCTCTAACTTGCTGCCGCGCTGGGGGTGGGACTCCGGCCTGATCAGCCGCTTGAATCACTGTTTGCGAGACATCTATTGCCAGTTGATCATGTGGCTCTTGTGCCATAAGTGAGAGAATTGTTATTAAGTTAAAGGCGAGCAACAATAATATTTTCATTTTTAAACCTCATACGTGAATGAGGTTTAAGTTGCATCTTTCGTGCCAAAAAATCTTCGTAAAATCAGGTGGTTAGGCTGAGAAAGAGTCTATGATTTTGCCACCTTGGGGAAATTGCTCAAAACTTCGACAAGTGTCATAAATGATTCAGCTTATGACTCTCGCCATGACGACAATCCATTTGTCTTCTCCCGAATAATTTGTCAGCATTACAGAAAAGATTCAGGCAAAAAAATGAAGACTAAATTTTTATTCTATATTTATATACACCTCATATGGATTTACTCCTCGTTTTGCTATGCTGATGCTCCCGCCAAAGTAGATGTTAAGACGGCGCTCACCACCAGCTCAGAAGAGGTGGTGGCGACACCGACTGCGGAAAAAGTAGAGTTAAGCGTAGATCAATTGGAAAAGCAGCAATGGCAAGATCTGCAAGATCAGCTAACAAAAAAAATTACAGATTTAAAAGAATTTAAAAAAGTTTGGGAAAAAAATTATTCAGATAGAATGGGATATTATGAAAAAGCTTCTAATGATATCAGCGTTTTTAACCAGATATCAAAAGAGCAGTTAAGTCGTCAGGGGCCGGGAGCTATATTTAATTCAGTTAATGCCATTTGGCGCGGCTTGGTTGAGAAATCATTTACCTTGTATAAGGGTTCAAGGGAAATTTCGGAAGTTCCCAATCTACCTTTTTCGCCAGAGGAGTCTCAAAAGCTTAAATCACTCACTCCTGAAGAGTGGAGCGTCTATCAACACAATTACCAGTCAGCTGTAAAATTTCGTGATGATCTTGTGCAAACAATCAAAAAGGGGCTAGATGAAGAATTATATCAGCATAACAGGATACTTATTGAAACAGCATCAGTGCGATCTCGAATTATAGAATACGTTGGCTTAACCTCCGTCATTTCACTTTATGTCACCCCCTCTGATTTGGTTGAAGATATATTTCGAGAGTTGCAGATTATGCCCCATCGCTGGACTGCTGTTTTTTTGACTAGAGTTTTTGATGTTCAGCAGAAATATAAAATGGGAGCGAAGGGTGCATGGCTTTTAATTAAGCAGGTTGTTTCGTTGGGGCTAGTTCTGCTTATCCCCTTAGGCCTTTTTTACCTGATCAAGCAGACCGAAACCATGTTGGAAAGGATACGTTCTTTTCTTTTGCAACGGAGGAAGAAATTAAGTCCCGCTCGCAACCTGGCAATTTGGATTCCGCGAATACAAGCCTATGTACCGTGGGGAATTTTCTTTATCGGCATCTATCTTATCAAATATTTTTTATCTAATACTTTTTTGCAAGACTTGGTGATATTTATCCCATTTTTTTCTTATTATGCCATATACCGTGTTTTCCGACTTATGATGGCACAAATGTTTGGTGTCATTGCTGTTGAGACCGGAATTAGAATAGCGGCGGCGCAAAAAGAAAAAGTGATACACTCTGCCAAAGTCATTGGCATGTATTTTTTTATAGCTTCCATTTTATTGCATACAATCGAAAGTGCTGTTGGCAAAGGACTCATTTTCGGACCTGTATTTATTTTTTCACGTGCTTTGGTTCTTATTTTGTTCATGTGGGCCGGTGGGCAATGGGCCGAGGAGGTTGCCAGCGCCTTTACCAATAAATTTAAAAGTAAAATTGCCGTAATGTTTGCCAGCTGGGGCCATCATCGTATCGGAAAGTATTTTATTACTATTCCAGGAATGATTTTTATTTTATTTGAAATTTTGTTTGAGAGCATACTCAATTGGTTGGGAGAATATAGCTTTATTCGAAAAATCTCGGCACGAATGATGAGACGAAAAATAGAAGAGGCAACAGAAAAAGAGGGCAAGGTGCCGTCGCGTGAAATTCCTAATGATTATCGTATTGGGATGCAATTAGTTGGAAAGGAAGAGGGCCCATTTTTTGTCATACCTGAGAGCGGCATTTACAAAAAAGTTCATTTAGAAATTAAAGAGTGGCTGACTGGAGTTAGTGAGGAGCATTCACTTGCCATATACGGTAACAAAGGAGCTGGTAATACTTCAATGCTGACGCGCATGGAAGTTGATCTGAAGCAAATGGAAATTGATGTCATCAGGGTGAAAATTCCTCCAAAACTTTATACCAAGACTTCAGTCGCTCAATTTTTTGAAACAATACTTACTTGCAACTTGTCCCAGTCCTTTGGAGAAGTGATCGAGCGGGACAAGGTACGAAAAAAAACGGTTCTTCTACTTGATGAGTGTCAAAATCTTTTCCTGGCCCAACTGGGAGGTTTTGAAGGTCTCACTTTTTTTATTGAATTGATTAATCTTCGCACAACAAATTTATTTTTCCTTGCTTCTTTCAATAAACAATCTTGGAATTATTTGAATGCGGTCTTTGCTGGTAATCGTTACTTCCGAGCAGCCTATGAGGTCCCTCCCTTTAGTGAAGATGATATTGCCGAGATTATTCGCAAGCGTCATAAAGAGACCAGTTACACTCTTAGCTACGATAAAATTATTAATGCTACTGGTTCGAAATATGGGGAAGGGCCTGGCCATATTGAGGAGCGTTTTTTTCGCTTGCTTTGGGAGCAATCAAATGGAAATCCTAGGCTGGCAATTGAGTTATGGCTTTCTGCTTTAAGGCCGCAATGGGGAAAGGTCTTGCGAGTTGAACTCCCTGAGGGCCCTAAAAAAGAACCTTATGTTTCCCTCGCCGATGATGCCCAGTTTGTTTACGCCTCCATTTTAAAACATGAGAATTTAACTGGTGCCGAGGCCATGCGCGTGACTAACCTACCAGAAGGGCTTGTCAGGTATGCGCTTAAAATGGGCCTAGAAATAGGATTTATTTTTCGTGATAATGCTGGCCGCTACAGGGTCACGCCAAAATGGCAGGATATTTTATTAAAATTTTTATCTTCAAAGAATTTTATTTATGGAAACTAACGAATTAGATAAAGTTGCAGAAATCTTAAGCCTCTTTCGCCTAGAACGAATTTTTTTATTGGTATTGGGATTTTTTATCATGGTCGCCGTGGTGCGCTTTCTTAATCGTGGCGCCCAACATCTTTATAAGCAGTTTCCCACTCGCAGGCTTTTGATACTACAAATAGTCACAATGCTTGGCTTTGCCCTCTATATTTTTGGCACCATTATTCTTCTCTTCTCCGTACTAAGACCAGGCAAAGAACTTTTGGTTGCCTTGGGCGGCTCTATGGCCGTGGCCATTGGTTTTTCACTGAAAGATATAGTGGCCTCAATCATTGCAGGACTCATTTTGCTTTTTGATCGGCCATTTCAAGTTGGTGATAGGGTAACTTTTGGCAGCATCTATGGAGAAATCAAAAGTATTGGGCTGCGAACTGTGCGACTTATGACTCTAAATGATGACACGGTTACCATTCCTAATTCCAAGTTTATTACAGATGCTGTTTTTAGCGGCAATGCTGGAGCTCTTGAAATGATGGTTCCCATGGATTTTCATCTTGCTCTAGATGTCAATGTAAAACACGTTCGCGATATTTTGCATGAGATTGTCATGACCAGTCGTTTTGTGTTTTTGCGCAAACCAGTCAGAATTGTTGTTTGTGAGGTTTGTGTTGCCGATAGAATCGCTCTTAAGTTTTCAGTTAAAGCATATGTTTTGGATGTTCAGTACGAAAAGGCCTTTGAAACAGATGTCGTGACCAGAGTAAGTGAGGCCTTTAACAAATATGGTATAAAAAGACCCTTGCGTGATTTCCAACTCCTGTCTACATAACCCCCTTGCCACTTCGATTTTATATTGGTACACCATGCCATCTATTCCCGAGATTTACATATGGATATTTCACTATCCAAGATTTCCCAGTTAACAGAACTTTATATAGAAATCCAAGAGGAATTCTCTGAATTTCAAAACAAGTCGGGGCTAAACTGCATCTCGGGTTGTGGGGCCTGTTGTCTGGGTAGTGATATAACAGCAACAGTCTTCGAAATGTTGCCGCTGGCCCAAAATTTATTGGAAAGGGGAGATGCTGACAAGTATCTCAATATGCTTGTAGGCATGGAAGAACTGCCTTGCGTTCTATATTTTAAGAACTCATCTGACGGTAAGCAGGGCTTTTGCTCTGAGTACCAATTGCGCCCAACCATATGCAGGGTCTTTGCGGCAAGTGGCAGATTGGGAAAAAATGGTGAGGTCCAGTTAAGTCTTTGTCGTCTCATAAAGGAGCAAATTGGACAATCTTTTCCACTATTGCTCAGTACTTTATCGCCACCACTCATGAGTGAATGGAAGCAAAAGGTAAAAAATCTAGAAGAAGAAATGTATTCAGGTAAAGAAATGCCAATTAATTTGGCCTTAAAAATTGCTCTGGAAAAAATACTTTTTTTCAATCACCTAAAGACGCAATCCCAATTGTCTCCGACGCAATTAGATTTTGCCATCGGTTTATGAATTATCAACGTGGTTATTTAAATC
>Ga0066639_10002160_pt1 | contig 17306 bp, 17 predicted proteins | sample CryGeyCG2114_010_2_FD_59504 | JGI IMG/M metagenome (GOLD analysis project Ga0066639, IMG submission 59504) | Groundwater microbial communities from aquifer - Crystal Geyser CG10_big_fil_rev_8/21/14_0.10 | ecosystem: Environmental > Aquatic > Deep subsurface > Groundwater | place: USA: Utah...
ATCTGCAGATGTTGATCAGATGATTCAGAGTGAAGTGAGCAAATGGCCTGGTGAAGGTGTGGAGGAAGACATACAGACAAGCTCATGCGCAGATGTGTTTGAGTCAAACACAGGTAAAACAATACAGCAAGCAAAGGACGAGATTGTTTCAAGCATGACAGAAGCTGCAGCAAGCCTAACCAAGCAGGATGGTAATTACAATATAGAGACTGAAGTTACTAATGTGGATGTTGCCATAAATAGTGAGTTTATCCAGAGTGACATGTCAGGTACCATATGCGATTTCAGTTATGGTATAACGGTTTCATTTAAGACAACACTAACTGATACAACTAAGGATTATTATGTTTATGATATAGATTCTGTCAAGCAGGTTAACCAGAGGGCTGTCTTGATTGGTCAAGTAAGCCTTGATGGTTTTGAGCAGAATGTACAAATACCAGAGATGTCTTACACACAACTTATAAGGGATATTGCTGCATTGACAGAACTTGATTCACGTCTGATTTATGAAGTTATGATGAGAGAAAGCGCTGGCGATCCTAATGCACAGTCTTCTGCAGATGCAAGAGGCCTCATGCAACTTACATCCATAGCGGTTGAGGATCTTACTGTTGCAGGAAATCCAAGTCACGAATATTGCAAAAATAAGGGAATTATGCTTACAAAGGATTACATAGATTTTGAAAAAAGCAGCATATTTGATCCGGAGAAGAATCTCCTTGCTGGAAGTTGCTTCCTTTCATATCTGGTTGACAAACATGAGAATGTTAACCTGGCACTGGCTGAATATAATTCAGGCTCAAAGAGAATACAGGGATGGAGGGCTTGCATAAATAATCCTGATGCTACATGGGAAGAGATTGTTTCAGATCCGAAAATAGAAATAGTTAAGAACCCAGATTCTGGAAAGGATTGCCAAATGCCACAGGAAACATATGATTACGTAAATTCTATTCTTGCTGCTTTTATGGGCTATCCAGTGATTTAGTCTTTCCAGATTGAATTGTTCCAGAAACCCGCATGGTCTGGAATATAACCTTTGCATCACCTACATGGTGTATAAGAGACAGTCCAACTTTAATTGCATCAACATATTTGGAGTTGCATTGGATGAAACCTGTGTATTCTTTAGAGTTCCAGAGGTTCCTGATGACAGCAACATTTGCCTTACCGAGGTCCGCTTCACCAATCCATTCAGTGAGAGAATTCCAGATGGAATTCTTGACATTTTCAAAGTCAAGCTCCATATCTGTATGTATCCTGAATATAATATATCTCTTCTTCCCTTTCATAGATGGCAATTTCTTCAGCCCCATATTTTCACTCCTCTGTTAATTATTTATAACAGGTTTCTAATAAAGAAGTATGCAGCTAACAGAAGGCCAGATAATCAAGAAGGTAGAGGTTGATGGCAAACAGGTAGTAATAAGAATGCCTAAGATGGATGATGTTGATGGTTTAATGGAGTATATTAATTCTCTGGTTGATGAAGACATAAAAATAGACCTTAAGACAAAGGTCTTGAGAGATGAGGAAGAGAGATACGTCAATGATATAATTAAATCCATGAAGAATGGGAAAAGATATTCTCTTTGCGTGGAACATGATGGGAGAATTGTAGCTCATGCACACGTGGAAAAAAAATTTGTGCATCCCACCAGATCTTCTCATGTTTCTACTATTGGCATAGCAATATCCAAGGATTTTAGGTATAAAGGGTTGGGAATTATCCTACTAAATCTCCTTTTTGAGCACGCTAAGAAGGAGATGAAATCAGAAATTGTGAAGCTGCATGTATTTTCAGACAACAAGCCTGCTATCAGCTTATATACAAAGCTAGGCTTTAGTGAGGTTGGAAGGATAAAAAATGGGATAAAATATGGGAACAATAAATATGCTGATGATATATTAATGATTAAGGAGCTTGTATGATGCCAATAAGTATTGAAGAAATTAAGGATCATGTTGGGAAGAGTGTAATCCTGAGAGGGTGGATATACAGGACACGCGAGAGTAAGGGCATTGTATTCATAGTATTAAGGGACGTATCTGGAGTAGTCCAATGTATAGTGAAGGATGGTATTAATGGATTCTCAGATGCACAGAAAGCACTTATGGAGTCATCTATCATAATCAAGGGCAAGGTATCCAAGGATGAGAGGGCACCTGGGGGATATGAGGTCCAAGTAGAGGATTTCACCCTTGTTGGACCAGCCTTGGATTTCCCCATCAAGGAACAACAAAGTACAGAGCTTCTTTTGGATCATAGGCACCTTTGGGTACGGAGCAGAAGGCTTACGAACATATTCAAGATAAGATCTGAGATATTCAGAGCCATTCATGATTTCTTTCACGAAATGGGATTTTTTGAGAGCCAATCACCCTTGCTCACACAGGCTGCATGTGAGGGTGGATCTACCCTGTTCAAGCTAAACTACTTCGGAAAGGAGGCCTATCTCGCACAGAGCTGGCAGCTCTACGCAGAGGCCATGTTAGCTAGCTTAGAGAAGATATATTGCATAGCACCTAGCTTTAGAGCAGAGAAAAGCAGGACTAGAAGGCATCTGGCAGAGTATTGGCATGCGGAGGCTGAGGCAGCATGGATGGATCACGAAGGAAACATGAAGCTCCAAGAGGATCTGATAACCTTTATTTTGAAAAGGGTTGTTGAACGAAGATCCAGCGAGCTTAAAGATATAGGCAGGGATCCTAAAGAGCTTGATAAAATGCATGCTCCCTTCAAGAGGGTCACATATAAAGAGTGTGTTGAACTGCTCAAGAAAGATGGAATTAAGATGAAGCCTGGCGGGGATTTTGGTGCTGATGAGGAGAGGGAGCTTACGAAACATTTCAAGAAGCCATTCTTTGTAGTGGAGTTTCCCAAGGAAGCTAAGGCCTTTTACATGAAGGAAAACCCAAAAGATAAGGATACATACTTATGCAGCGACCTGCTTGCACCTGAAGGTTATGGTGAGATAATAGGCGGAAGCGAGAGAGAGCCTGATGTTGACAAGCTTATACAAAGACTGAAGAAGGATGGGGCTGACCCAAAATCATATGAATGGTACTTTGATGTAAGGCGTTTTGGATCTGTCCCACACTCAGGCTTTGGTATGGGCGTGGAGAGGGTTTTGATGTGGATATGCAAGCTTGACCACATACGTGACGCTATAGCATTCCCACGCGTCATGAACAGGCTTAACCCGTGAGATCTTATGTACGGAAGAAGAAGACATGAACACTATCCTGGAAGTCAAGGACGTATCTCATTAGATTATGGTATGCCGATCTCTCATATCTACGACGAAAAAGCAGGCATATATAGTAGCCCGATGAGTAAAAAGCTTAAAATTTAAGTAGTTACTCTGCTAATTGCTTCTCTAAGCTTTCTAACATTCTCTTCTATATTACCCTCAGGCTTGAATATCGCAGATGAGACCGTAAAGAAGTTTGCTCCAGCTCCCACAAGACCCCCAATATTGTCATGCTTGACTCCTCCATCTATCTGAATATCTCCCCTAAAAGCATGTCTGTATGATTTTATTTTTGGCCTGATAATTCTATGTAATTGTTGCCCGCTCTTTCCTGGCTGAACTCCCATGAGAAACAGAATGTCTTCAGGCTGGATAATCCCATAACCCTGAAGTATAGCAGCATCCTCATCCGATGGACTCAATGCATAGCCAGCCCTTTTGCCGTACATTTTGATCTCCGCAAGTGCTTCATCAATTTCAGGGAATGCATCCTTATGTATTATTATGGAATTGGCACCTGCATCTGCGAACTCCTTCAGGTTAGGCTCTTTGGCCATTAAGTGGGCAGATATATATTTCTCAGGTCCTAGAAGTTTTCTTAGATGAGCCACATCCCCAGGTCCCATAACCTTCCTGTCAACAAATCTCCCGTCCATATAGTCCACTTCAAACCCGTCAACATGAGGCGCAGCTATCTGTATAAGTTCATCTGAGTACCTGCCATTATCTGCCAGCACAGAAGCTATGATCTTATATTCCCTCTTCATAATGAATAGTTGGGGGAAAACTATTTATTGTCATTTCATACCTTTAACTAGACAAAAAATAGGCGATTTTTGCATATAAACCGACATACTATGAATTGAAATAACCTTTATAAATCCTTAATGTCACTAATAAATAGTGACATATATGAGGGATTAAAATGGAACAATATCTAGCTTCAATGTGCGGATTGAATGGATCAGGTAAGACAAGGCTACGTAAGTGGCTGAAGAGTGATATGGGCATCTATACAATTTCAGTTGACGAAATTGGCATTGCTAAGTATGGCCGTCCATGTGATTATGGTTACACTTCTAAAAATCCAGAACATGTTGCTTATGTTAAAACAGAACTAAGGAAAAAACGTGATAAGGCTCTTATTGGTGGCAAGGATGTCTTGATTGATAGTGGTGCTACTACAAATGAGAAACGGATGATATATCTAGGCGACATACCCCAATCAGTTAGTAACTTAGAAAGATTTGATAGTTTTACGAGTTTCTCCTGAAACAAGATATAAGAGGTTAACTAAATTACGTGGTGATATACCTGAAAGGGCTCAGGAAAGGCTAGAGAGAGGTGCAATTAGATGGGAAGAGCCTGATTTACCGGATGATATCCATGTATTGGAATTTCCAAATGAGACTGAAGATGATTACAGGATAATACAAGAAGTGCTCAGGGAGGTGTTCTTATGACTTATCTTGTGGTGTTTACAGGACCAAGAGCATCAGGTAAGTCACCAATAACAAAGTGGATGGAAGAAGAACTGGGTTTTACACGTATATCTAATGATGAGATAGGTGTTGAAAAGTATGGGCCACCTCTAGAATTAGCACCAGATGATGCAGAAAGTGTTTATAGATCATGATAAATATCTTATTGTAGTTGATGCAAAGCCTTATGTCAGGTTTCTACGAAGGGAAGATGCTGTTATCAAAAGCCGAGGATCAGTTCAAAACTGGTTAGAAAAAAGCATAATGAACGATTCAAAGAAATGGACTGATGACCCAGAAGAATTATCTGACATTGCTACTGTACTAAAGTTCGAGAATAATTCTGATGATGATCTTTATTCAATAAAAGAAAGACTAAGAGAGTTGTTTGTCTGATATCATATACCTTTCTTCCCAGGCATCCAACTCCTCGTCTGGCGGATAATTTTCTTTTTTTGATCTGTCCCATTTAGGAAATCCATGGACAAACAAAGCAAAGAGGATTCCGAAACCGAGGCCAAATAAGTGGGATGCATAAGCTATTCCTGCAGGGAAGAATATGCCCACAAAATTGAGCAAGGCCCAAAGAAGGACAGCCAAGAACATGGGCATAGGAGCTCCATAAACCCACATCATCATCCTTGGTTTGATAGTTGCCAGATAGCCTTGTATTGCGAATATGGCTCCTGAGGCTCCTAGAATAGAATTATAAAAGAATACTGATCCTATGCTGGCTACTAGACCACCTGCAAAATAGGCTATCAGAAACTTCTTACTACTCACAAACTTTTCCAGGAATGACCCAAATAAGGCGAGGGCAAACATGTTATATAGCAGATGAGTTACACTGGCATGCAGGAACATGGATGTTACAAGGGTCCACGGCCTGAAAAGTACGTCTGAAGATACAAGTACAAACTGGTCCGTGAATCCGGGAACCAGAAGCTGAACTACGTATATCACGACATTAATTATTACAAGCTTCATTGCATACCACTGGAATTCAGCCATGATTACTTATTGTAGTTTCTAGTTAAATTGAAGGCCAGTAGAAAACATCAGCACAACTAGCTTACAGCATACCTAGGCATGCCATAACATACATGTGATATGTGATTCCATATGGAGATGGCCAAAATTATACATGATTTCTACAAGGCCAAATTGTGTTCTATCCCTTTTAATTGACAATATGAAACAGAAAGGTCCGGCAAAGCCTGCAACCTTTCTGTGTCATTATCTCTTACGTCTCTTACCTTTAGAGACTAATTCAAGTTTTGCCACCTCCTTCCAAAGTCCAAACATCATTTCAATTAACTGAATTAACTATGGCTAGATGCTTCATCCGGAAACCATCAGATGATGCATCCTTTATTCTATCTTGGTTAGCAACCCTTTAGACTGAGAGATGTTGATCACCTGCCTTTCTCAAATTGAGTCGGACATGTTATCACTCCTCTGAGATGGAGGAAGCCTTAAGGCTTCCTCCATACACCAAGTCACCCATCTACCATATAGGCAGACAATATGCAATATGTGGTTCCGTTGACCTCCTTTCCATATTATACGCTGTTGTTATAATAAGCGGACATGGAAATAGGTCCTCCTTTCTGGATGGAGTGGAACAATTATCCAATAAGTAGGTATGTTCGTCATTTCAGAGAGACTGAGTAAATCAGTCTCTCTGTCCCTTGCCGCCAATTCGGATCCCTTACCAGACCCGAAAGACACACCCAAGACAACATGAAACCTGGTTACAGCTCTTGAAGGTTTGATGTGTCTATTATTATATCTAAATAGAAGAAGTGACCATTCAAGGTGAAATACAGACCAGTTGGTTCGCAAAAGATCTGCGTTTTGAATTTATTGAGTGTTGAATATGATATTTAATTATTGGTCATAACCAAATAAATACCTAAAAATGGCATATATATACCGGATACATAATAAACATAATGGGCTCGTAGCTCAATTGGATAGAGCGACCGGCTTCGGACTCGCTGAGTGCGAGGCATCCAGCAACCAGAGGAAACCGGTAGGTTGGGGGTTCGAAACGTACCTTTCTTTTCAAAAAAGAAAGCGTAGCACATGACAACCTTATATGAAAGTTAAGGGTTGTCCATTGGCTAGGTACCAAATAAAACGAGTTAGCAACGAATTTGGCATGAATGTACGAGAAAATCCCTTCGGGCTCATTAATTTTTAGAATATATGCATATTAGACTTGGAATAACTTTAAATACCCTTTTATTTACTATTAAATAGTTACTACAAAATAGGCGTTAGAATGAATAAAAAATATGAAGTAAATGAAAGTAGAAGGGATTTTCTTAGACAATTTTCTTATTTGACTGCGGGTTTTACTCTAGGTTCCGACTATAGTACAAGAGATAGTGGAAGAATATACACTCTCGATGAGCCTAGAATTGTTGTTGTTAAATCTGATCATGAATTAACTTTAATGGATGGTGATGATGTAGTTGGAAGATATATTGTCTCTACAGGTTCAAACCCTTCAGATAAGGTTAAACAAGGGGATAAAGCCACACCTGAAGGGAAATATTATATATGCCAAAAAGCCGAAATTTCCAGGCGAGGTTTTGGAACAAGATGGATGAGAGTAAGCTATCCCAATGGCAAGGATGCTGAAAGAGGATTGCATGATGGGCTGATAAGTGAATCAGAGTATGAACAGATAGTCAATACCAAGCGTGGAGAGACTCCACCAAGAACAAAACTTGGCAGCGGTATTGGAATACATGGCGGTTTTAAGCCGAATGGTATTATAGGCGAATTACATGGCTTTCTAAAAATTTTAGATTTATACACAACTATTGATAATAAATTTGGTGGGTTAAATTATTCCCATGGTTGTGTCATGCTAGAAGATGACAATATAGAATCAATTTATCCACATATACCCATAGGGACTGAGGTTATAATAAAACCTTAAGTTGAATTAATTGTCATAATCCTCACATCGTGGTGAGTCCCCCTTGGATGAGTCTATGTAATAAACGTAGGTTCCCACAGCAACATTCTTTTCAAGCCATAGTATGAACCTGTTGGAAACCCTTAGGCAACCATGCGTAAAGGCAACATCTCTGCTTACTTCTATCCATCCAAGCTTTTCGTCAAATACTTCATGTATTATATTTCGCAAATCACCAGCAAGTGCTAATTTCACACGAAGCAGAGGGACAAGGCATAATCTTTGGTTAGTGTCATCAAACATGTCATCTAGTAAAGGCCCTCCGGTTCCATGCAATTGCCTTCCTAGACTTTGACCTTGTCTGACGAACAGGCTTTCTCCCTCTTTGTATATCAGCTCATTTTCTTCGTCAACCGTTATATCCGGAACTACCTGATCAAATGCTGTCACAAGATGTGCATACGCTGGACCGTATGGATTACTGTATTTTTTGTCTATTGTTCCCGTCTTTGGATTTATGACAGTATCTTCCTGGCCCCATGGGATGATTGTATTAGTGTATAATATTGAATTTGTTGGTCCTGTTTTCAGTGTACCATCAGACTTGTATCCACCAATCCATGATTGGATCTTCATGACAGTTCCTCGAGGTATGCTGAAGTATTTCGGACTATCCCCAGAGCTACTCGCAACTGTGTTTTCCAGGTTAATCCCACCTCCGCATGCAGTAAGCTTCTCCCTACCATAATCCACTAAAATATGCTCAACCTTGTAACTAGGTACGCATTCAACAAAATCCCACATGCAGTCCAGCTTTTCAGAATTGCTTATAACCGTGGAGCACAGGTTTTCATCCTTTCCAATATCAAAGCAACTTTTAAAATCATCCACGCCCATGCAGTTCTCATCATGCCATGCACATCCTAAATTTTCACATGTATCCTGATTGCATCCGCCACCAAACAGGCCGTACCAAGGCGATTCACAGTTGGTTTTACATGTGCTTGCTATCTGTTTTTGGGATCCTATCTTTTCCAGATAGTCTTCAATAGACCAGCCATTCAGTTCCTGATTATTTGTGTCATAAGCTATCTGCTGCCACACCTTGCCGTTTTCTATATATGGCTGTTCGGAAATTATAACTCCTTCTGTATTAGGCTCGACAGCAACTATCTCCAGGCTATCGTAACCTGGCGCATTCCTTACATAAAGCCCTGATGGTGACGTCACCCTTATGATATCATCCTTTTTCAGTCTGGAGGATGTTGTTGGTTTTATAATATCTGTCTGAGTTTCATCCATTGAACAACAGACCTTTGCAAATCCGAATGTTCCTCCACAATCCAAATCAAGTTTCTTTCCTTTGCTACAGGGCCAGAATTCGCATTTTCCACCTGAAATTTCACAAATCTCGTCCTTGGTTGATTTGCTTAATACATTCATGTATACCTTTGATCTGTCTGTGCTTGCTTCAGCTGACCATCCCTGTATTCCATTAAGGCTTACCTGCCACCATGTATATCCATCAGACACCTTTGGCCCACCTATGACAGTGGCTGTCATATCTGATCCTATAAAGCCAAGCGATTTTGCTGATGTAGTTGAACCATCGCGTATATTAAGCCGGCCAACAGTTATGCCTATCTTATCGCCTATCTCTATATCTGTTATGCTATCTCTTGAATCATCTACCGGATCTTCTGTAGAATCACCACTTGAAACAACTGAAATGTATTTAGTAGATCCTGAACCTTCTGCAATCCAGCCTTCCCTTCCATTGTAGTCAACCCTCCACCAAGCGTAGCCATTTGAATTTTCCGGTCCACCAATAACTGTCGCTTTAGTGCTTTCAGCCAACACAATAATTATATTGTCAGCATCTATTTTCGGTTCTTGTCTCAGGTTAAGACCGTCCTTTTCAATTATCTGAACTGAATCACCGACTTTTATTCCTAAAACAAAACTACTGGACACTATTAATAACACGAATAATATCAAGATGGATATTATTAGTTTCATACATCAACCTGTTGGCGGAATTATACCCGCTTCACTGTCTAATCTTCCAGTAGAATCTGAACCACCTGCAAATTGACAAACGCATGAATATGTAGGACATTCCGTTATGTAGAATACTTCTCCTTGAGAGTGACCTAGGCATTTCTCCTCACACTTGGCCTTACACTGAAGCACTGACATGCCACCGCCGAAATTCCCCACGCCGCCACCGAATACAGTGAGCACAACAACTGCAACAATAAGTAGTACAATTGCAACCATTGCAATGAGGAGAGCTGTTTGCATACTATATATTTAGAGAGCAGTAAATAAAAGAATTAAATAGTTAGACTCCAATACTATAACTATGCTTTTAGGTAAGATATCAGACAAAATAACGACCAAGTCATTTAGTTTTGATGCAGAGGCAAGGGTCAAGAGGCTGGAATACATAACGCTGAAGGATACAGAGGGACGCTGGATACTTGCCTATGTGGACTCTATTGTGCATTACAGGGGCAATAGCAAGGTGCATGCGAATGTCATTGGATACAGGGATAAGAGGGGATTTCTCAAAACACCTGACATACCATTTGCATCTGACGCTCCTGTATATGCTGCAGAAGAGGATTTCATAAAGGAGACGCTATCACTTGAAAAGGAAGGCATGTATCTTGGAGTGCTTGACGGTTATGACATCAAGGTGAATCTGCCTATAAAACACCTGATAAAGAAGCATTTTGCAGTGCTTGCAAAAACAGGATCAGGAAAGAGCTATGCTATGGGCATTATTCTTGAGGAGCTTGCAGAAGAGGGCGTACCTGTGGTTGTGCTGGATCCGCATGGGGAATACTATAGCCTTGCGCGATCTAATAAAAACACCACTGAACTCAAATACTCAGAAAGGTTTGACGTCACCCCAAAATCATATAAAGCACACGTAAACATGTTTGGAGTGAATTCATGGAAGCCTATAAAACTTAACTCTCGGCTCACACCAGAGGAGATATTCCAGATACTTCCGACAAAGATATCCTCGTCGCAAAAGGGCTTGTTATATTCTGCAATCAGGAATCTTGAGGGTACAGAGTATTCCATACGTGATATAATTGACGAAGTTAACCAAACCAAGAACCAATCCAAGTGGAATCTTATCTCAATGCTTGAATTCCTGGAATCAACCAAGCTGTTCTCTGCAAACCCAACAACTGCATATGATCTTGTCAAGGATAATAAGATATCAATCATAGACCTGAAGGATGCCAAGCCTGAGCTGCAGCAGATCATAGCATTGAAGGTGATAGAAGACTTGTTTATAGCCAGGAAAAAAGGCAAGATACCTGAATTCCTGCTTGTAGTTGAAGAGGCCCATAACTTCTGTCCTGAAAGAGGCTTTGGTGAGGTTGCAAGCTCGAAGATATTAAGGACAGTGGCGAGCGAGGGGCGAAAATTCGGCATGGGTCTTGCAATAGTTACGCAAAGACCAGCGCGTGTGGATAAGAACGTGCTTTCCCAGGCTAATACGCAGATCATCCTGAAGGTCACGAATCCGAATGATTTGAGGGCTATAACAGAGTCTGTTGAGGGCGTCACGCCTGAAACAAAGAATGAGATAAAGGACCTGCCTGTTGGCGTTGCTCTTGTTGTTGGCGTGACTGAGCAGCCGCTTGTGGTTGATGTGAGGATAAGAAGAACAGAGCACGGAGGTAGCGGAACCACTCCAGTTGAGTCTTTGACGCAGGATGATGGTGTTTTGATGTTTGAATCAAAGGTCACGCAGAAGAATATAGAGAATGAATTCAAGGGAATACAGGAGGTCAAGCTGCTGAATTACCCTGTATGGAGGCTTGAGACTGAGAGCAGAAAGCTAAAGGAGATATTCATAGACGGCATAACAGGCGAGATACTGTTCAAGAAGGGCGGATTTATATCACGCAGCCGTGGAATTAAGGAGATATTAGACCTGCCCGCTTCAAGCAGGATAATAATACTCTATCTCATGCTGCATAAGTATAGCACCATGGAGAAGCTATCAGAGGATCTTAAGATGCCTCTGACTACAGTAAAAACCAATGTGAAGAACCTGTTAAGTGCTGATTACGTGGCAACAGACGGGTATATGTTCAGGAAGAAGGAAAGCCTGGATCTGCCTACAGATACTGCCATGATACAGCTGGATGAAGTATTCAGCAAGGGGATAGCTGAGGGAAGCATGCTAGACTTCCTGGTTTCAGCTGAATTTGCCAAGAGGGCAGCAGAGATCTGGAGCCTAAAGGTCAAGAACGTGGATCCGATATACTATCCATACTGGCTGGTCAAGCATAAGAACAAGAAGTTCCTGGTAGATGCGCTTAGCAGCAGGATAGATCATGACCTCTCAGAAATGGTTATGAAACTGTTATAAATAATTTCTTCATATATATAGTAAAACCTATATAAACCATGCCGAAGTAGCTTAGTGGTAAAGCGCTGCGCTCATGAGATTCATGAGAGATGACCCTTTTATGAAGGGAAATGATCTAAGAAACGCAGAGATCGCGGGTTCAATTCGACCCTTTCTTTTCGAAAGGAAAGGGTACGTTATCCAAAGAAAACATTCTTGCAGTGAAATTGGATAGTATAGGGGAAATCCCGCCTTCGGCATGAGAATCTATATATGAAAGGATCACTTTTTCATCAACTTTTATAATTATTGATATCTTTATCATGTTCCTCTTTGGAAATAATTAGATAAAACCAATAGACTCATGTAATTCATTCCCATATTACACAATCTCGGTGCAGCTTAAATCCAGTCTTATAATACCAAAACAGTATGCATCGACCACTTGAACATATGTGATTAAATATACATATTTTCATATGAAAAAGTATTTATATATGTTCAAACAATATATGTACAAGTGGTTAAAGATGGGCGAGTTTGATTCACATAAAGCTAATATAGTAGTCATGGGCGCAGGTGGCGGAGGTTGCAACACTATCACACGACTTTCTGACATGAACATACTGGGTGCCAAGACAATTGCGGTCAATACAGATGCAAAGCACCTTGACATCACGCACAGTGATAGAAGAATTCTTATAGGCAGAGAGCTGACACGAGGGTTAGGGGCTGGAGGATATCCTACTGTAGGAGCCAAGGCAGCCCAGGAATCCAAGGATGAGATCAGAAAAGAGCTTGAAAATTGCGATTTATTATTCCTTACATGCGGTTTAGGCGGCGGAACAGGTACTGGAGCACTGCCAGAGATTGCAAAGATAGCAAAGGAGAACAAGAGCATAGTTATATCAGCAGTGACCTTCCCATTCCATATGGAGAAGGCAAGAATGAACAAGGCTGAAGACGGATTGATGCATCTTAGAGAACATAGTGATACTGTTATTCTGATTGAAAATCAGAAACTTCTTCAATTAGCAGGAAGCAAACCCCTCAAAGAAGCCTTTGGAGTCGCTGATAACATAATAGCGACAATGATAAAAGGCATCACAGAAACTATATCACAACCTTCACTAGTTAACCTAGATTACGCAGACGTTAGAACTATCATGCATTCCGGTGGCGTGGCTACTATTGGTGTAGGTGAGTCGGATACTAAGGATAGAGCTCGGGAAGCGGTTCAGCAGGCGTTGTCGAATCCTTTACTGGATGTAGACTATGAAGGCGCCACGGGTGCACTTATCCAAATAATAGGTGGAGAGGATCTCACCCTAGACGAGATAAATAGCATAGGTGAGCGTGTCTCTCATTTCATGAGCCCTGACGCAATGGTAATGTGGGGCGCAAGAATACTACCAGAATATCATGGGAAGATTCAAGTAATTACAATTATAACAGGAGTTAGTTCTCCATACATAACAGGATCTTCTCAGGTAGACCGAATGAATAAGAAGGTTCAGGAAAGCATGTCTGACCTTGGAATCAAGATGGTCGCTTAATTCTAGCAGGTAGAAGCTTATTTAACCAATTACAATATATTAAGCATGTTATTATTGACATGGGACAAGACAGGCATCTACGCGGAAGACCCTGAGACTGTAGATAAGCTGAAGAAAAACTATTTTGGCACTGTTAAGGGCAAGAAGGTTGTCTTGAATATAGAGGATGCTTTATATCTTATCAACTTCCAGAATGCTGAATGCAAGCATGGGAATAAGATAGTTGGATTTAATGAGCTTGCATCTGAGTTTGCAAACAGAGACCCCAGATTTTTCATCAAGTATAACGCCTTTAGGGATTGGAGGGATAGGGGTTTGATCGTGAAGAGGATTGATGAGATCAAGCTTACCAAGACAAAGCCAAAACCTAAGAGGTATCCAATGAGACCATGGGTGAAGAAGAACCTCAAGACAAGGATATTCTGGTACCCGGATTCAATGTTTTCTGTGCTTGAGGATAAGGAGATAGGAAAGCAGCTTTTCTCAGATCACTGGATTGGGCAGTTCGGTATATACAAACAGGACAGGGGTGAATTGCTCAAACTTGACTTCATGGAAACTATTTTCCTTGGAAAATACCTTGATGTGGAGATATATGATGTTAATAGGAAGAAGATTATCGCACCGGACGAGGTTATGAAGCAGGTTAAGGATGTCCGCGAGTATGCAGAACAGTTATATAATGTATATGAGGACTGGAGGCTTCGCGGATATGTAATCAAGACTGGTTTCAAGTTTGGGACCCATTTCAGGATATACTTCCCAGGCGCATCTCCTACAAAAGAGGGCAAATGGATACATTCCAAGCATGTTATACACGTATTTCCTAAGGAACAGAAGCTTATAATCTCTGAGTGGGCACGTGCTGTAAGGGTAGCTCATGGGGTGAAGAAGACATTCCTGTTATCCGTGCCTGAACTCAAGAAGAAGGATCATGTTGATTATCCCACTGAATTTGTTGCATATAGGAGGAAGAAGACCAAATCAGGCTGGATACGCGAGACTCCTGAGGATGCTCCAAGGTATCTGCTTGTCTCTGTCAGCGAGGATGAGCACATAGGTGGGGCAGAGCTTGCATCTCTGCTCAAAAAGGCAGAATCCATGGGTTTAGAGGTTTTACTTTCTATCACAGACAGGGAAACTGCAATAACATACTACGTGCTCAAGAAGATCACCCTCCCAGGCTCCAAGTACGAGTCCTATGAGATAGAATGGATGAAACCTTAGCTTTCTTTTCAAAAAGAAACCTAAGTACCAAAGAAAACATTCTAGCATCTAACCTTTCTTTTCACAAAAGAAACCTTTAGAATGGGGTTGATCCAAAAGTTAATGAAATAAAAATCATGTAGAGATGTACTAGGAATCAAATTCATCCAAAAGCCTATTAGTGACGTCTTTTACCACCAAATTTCTTTTCATTCTTCTATGGTTTATGTCTGTGTCAGTCAAATCATCTCCATTAACAGATCCATTAATTAAGAAATCATAATCTCCCATTTCCACTCCTGACAAATACCTAAGTAGTCTTGATGCTTCTAAAACGCGTATAAATCGATTAGGATGATCATTTTCCGAAAACCTTTCCTTTATTGCTGCTCTATAATCATTTAAAAATCCAATCCCCTCGTCAAGAAGCATATGTTCATATTCTTTCCATCCTTTTTCATAATCTTCTGGACTAACATGTTTAACCTGAGTTTCTTCAGGTTCTTCACCAAATATTCTTGTTTGCAGATTAAAACTATCAGTCCCATTACCATTTCCGCTAAAATTTAAATCATAATATATACCTCTTGTCACACAGAGTAAAGCAAGCTTAGCATAAGAAGTGCATAATGCTATTGGACTGGCTATATGATACTCGTCAATAATTTCCTGCATCGAGTCAATCAAAGCGTTCTTATTATTAATTGTCAGCAATCTTTGATATTCACTTTTTGTTGTGTTGTCTATATGCATATTATCACTTGTTAGTGTCTAAATATAATTTAAATGATTAAAGATCTATTACTAGTTCTGCATTTAAAGCTTTTGATCATCATATCTCGAATTTATGTAGTATCTGCTCATTATATCACGCAAATTTTCAGAAACCAACATATATTGGAGTCATTTTCTAAGCCTTACAAAATTCACGTCTTCAACATGAGTTGATACAAACCGAATGCAAGAGAGATCATGACTTGAAATCTACATGACGTGGGTGAGCAGACACACAAATTACCTCAACAGAACATGGAAGTTGGATTGTTATGCGTGGTATACAACGTTCACAGATATGTTAGTATGGGAATATGTTATTCTAAGATGTTTTCTACAGGGCCTTTTATGTATATATCCCTTTAAAATGACAAAAGAAAACCAGGATGTCCCATAAGGACACATCTGGTTGTTGACATCATCTATGAAGATCGTATTCCTTTTTTATCTCCGGGTTGAAGGTAATGGTGTTACTCACGTTTTGCGTCGTCACCGCAACGTCCGAGCCCTTTCTTTGAAGGATGTTGTTGATGTCTTTTGCGATCTGGGCAGGTTTATGTCCTTGAGTAACCCCCGCCAAAACCTGCCTCTTGTATTTACCGGTGCCAAGAACTTCGTCCACTCTTTGGACTACTGTTCCTCCAGTTGATACATTTTTCTTTCCCCTACCAGTCTTCCGGGGTTTCCCTGTAGATTTATTATCCCCACGTTTTCCTCCGGGAACAGTGACTTTCTTCTTTCCTTTCTTCGTCTTCCGGGGCTTGCCTGTAGTTTTCTTACTCCCACGTTTTCCTTCGGAATGATTGGTCTTGTCTACTGCATGCGTTCTTTTGATGGCTTCGACGTTTTGAGCCGTGATCTTTGTCTTTGGCTCACTGCCGGTGACGTAGAGATAGAGCTTGTTGATATAATCGCTTATCTCAGGATAAGTCAGAAAAGCAGTAAGGCCTTTCTTAATCATATCCAAAAGACCTATCTTACCTCCTGTTACTCTTCTGATGGCGACATCAAAGTCTTTGGACCTGCCGCTCCTGAAGTCACTGTCTACATCATCCTCACCGAGTGCTTCGGGCATGGTTGCATTACTACAAAAGTTCTTGATCTCTGTTTTTGAGAACTTGACCTTTGTCAATTCGTTTATCGTTGATGCCACTCTTTCATCATCCATCTTTCCATACGCATGGAGCATGAAGGCAAGATTCTTCACTGAATCCACTGGCATGGGCAACAGGTTGTTTATAACTCTTGATGCCTTAGCTAGCCTGGCATTGATATCATCAGAGGGTACATGTGCTGAAGTTTCATGATCCTCATCGACGACAATGACCGTCCCTTTATGAATCCTGAGACCGAGAATAGTCATATTGCCGATTTCACATACAGTTTTCATGAATCTCACAAAGATGTTCATCCTGGTTGGAAATGTATCAGGGCTCTCATCACTCGGAAGCATGATTTCCCTCAGGATGTTTGCATGTGTCTCAAGAATGGCCCTTGTTAAACCATTCTTACTGTCATGAAGAAGACCGAAAAGGTTTCTGTGCATGAACAAATATGTCCATGCATCATCACCAGTCATTGGATCCACAACTAATGAATGGAAACCAACTTTGAGTTGTTCAACCATTCCTTCAATAAAATCCGACATATTAACCTCCTGAATGTCGTTAGGTATTGCATTCGACAAATGTAAATTGTAATCTACTAATTCACGTTCTT
>Ga0066639_10002161_pt1 | contig 17302 bp, 20 predicted proteins | sample CryGeyCG2114_010_2_FD_59504 | JGI IMG/M metagenome (GOLD analysis project Ga0066639, IMG submission 59504) | Groundwater microbial communities from aquifer - Crystal Geyser CG10_big_fil_rev_8/21/14_0.10 | ecosystem: Environmental > Aquatic > Deep subsurface > Groundwater | place: USA: Utah...
ATCTTGGTTATCCTTTACGTCACGTGAAAAATGCATTTCGTACTGTTGGTATCGAAATCGATGGTAGAGAGTGATCACCGCTAGAGAGTAAAAAAGCGAGGCAATCCTCTCTCGGAAATAAGCATTATGGAGTAATCCATTGGCAAAAACCAAGAGAGGGCTTCGGCGATGCCTGCATGTTCAGTTGCAGGTGGTGAGTCTAAGGACTCCAAAGAAAAACAGAGGTCATAGCTTTTATTATCTAAGCTCATCACTGCTATTCTTGGCATCATCAAACCTTGATCCTGTAAAAATTGGCGTAAAATAGATTTCACATAATCTGGTAAATACTCTTTAGATGGAGCACCAAAAGTAATAGATTGCCCATTTTCGAGTTCTACTTTTTCTAGAGATTTGATTTGTGTGTTGGCCGCATTTAGAAACCGGCCTGTACTTACAAAGTTCCAAATCATTCCATAGTTAAGAACAAAGTCAGGGGCTTCTTGATTAGGATTAATAGCCAAACCAATGCCTCTTTGAGCTAACCAAGGTAGAATTTTAGCAAGAGGCTCTTTGGCCTCCTCGTGCATTCGCACCAAGAGGTAGGGCCATTGATCTGGCCCCATTTGCGGAGTTTCATTGAGAAGCGTGACATGGGCGTGAGGGAGCAACTCAAGAAATTGCTTTTCCCAAGCTTCATCTCGACTTTCAATGGGCTTCTTAAGAAGCTCTAGACTTTCTTTCATGGCCCATCAAAATGACCTTCTTAATAGGAGAAATCAAGCACTAGTGCTCGTCAAACTCTCCGCGGCTGGGCATGAGTTGAAATAGAGTTTCTCGCCAATAATCTGGTGCCTGATCTGTATAGTCTACGGCCACCTCAAAAATGCCTCGGCCAATATGGCGAGTGCGAGTGATGTTACCATCCATCTCTAAGTCCATTTCTCTAATGTTGAAAATCACATGCTCGCCCTCGAGCTCCTTTAAGTTGAGATTTTGTCTAAGGTGTTTAGGCACCAAGTCGTTTCTATGAATTAAAAGCAGTAAACCAGAAGAAGACACATCTATAAGTTTGGCTTTCTTGGCCAATACAGCAAAGGGATCTAGACAAGTAAGATTCTTGATTTCTAAACCTTCAACGGATTTCCTGGGTGCTGTTCTTTTGCCTTTTTCTTTCTTTATTTTCACTCTTAACGCTCCCTTTTTGACCTATTTCAGATAAGAACCTATCGGCCAAACCTAGACCAAAGTTGAGAAGTCTTGGGTGTGAGAGTTTTAAAGTATCAAGATGAGACTGGAGTCAGTAAAACAACTGCAATATTTAAATTATCTTTATAAATGAGCCAGCCTGTCCCATTTACATCCTGATTTTTGATGCATGAAGTAAATTGATGGGTCTGTTTATCCACAGATTTCCACTTGTCCACTGAAATATCCCCGACGTGGCACGATTTGTTATGGGGGTAGTAGGCTTTAAAGGCGGCTTCCTTCGCTGTCCAAATCCATTTTGGCTCTGGACATAGGTCGAGTTCAGAGGTCGTGGAGACTCTTTCTAGGAGCTTTCTATGAAGCCTGTCAGTGTCCTCAACATCCACTCCCACTTGGAAGGGTTTTTGTATGGAGGCAAGTGCTCCACCCAGTTTGGAATGGGAGATACTTATAGAGTGGGTGTCTGCCAAAGGGGGAGATTGTTCCCAATTCCACAGGGGCTTCAATTTTTGTGTATCCAGGCGGAGGCTATCGGAGCTCATCCACAGGGAGTTAAAAACCAGCTCAAAAGAGGGGTCTGTTTGGTTTTGAATTAGGGATTCAAGAGTAGCTAACACTGTGTCCACTGGATATGGCCATCATTCGTTTTAAGGGTAAGTGGGCTTTTTCCATCAGTTGGGGTTCCACATGAATTTGAGGGCTTAGGTCTCGAAGAGCGTCTCTTATTTTTTCAAGAGAGTTTTTCTTCATATAAGGGCACTCGTTACAAGCACAATGCCCTTGGGCCGGAGCTTGAATTAAGTGAGCCTCAGGTCTTTGCTTTTTCATTTCATGAAAAATGCCTTCCTCTGTGGCAACAATGAAGCTTGAAGAAGGATTATTTTTCACCTCATTTAAGAGCGCAGATGTGGAGCCAATAAAGTCTGCTTGATCTAATACGGCATCTTCACACTCTGGGTGGGCAATGATTTTGGCATCGGGATGTTCCAGGTGTAGTTCATGGAGTTTCTGAGATGAAAAGAGCACATGCACCTCACAGGCCCCAGGCCATAGGATCATTTCTCTACCTGTTTTTTTCATCAAAAATCGGCCTAAATTTTTATCAGGTCCAAAGAGGATGGGGCGATCTTTAGGGATTGATTCAATAATTTGTAGGGCATTGCTTGAGGTACAGATCACATCAGAAAGAGCCTTCACTTCAGTGCTCGAATTTATATAGGTTACAGCTACACCTTGAGGGCACTCATTGCGCCACTTTTTGTAGGCCTCTGTGGGAGTCATTTCTACCAAAGAGCAACCAGCGCTGAGATCAGGAACAAGCACCATTTTTTTTGGAGAAAGAATCTTCACGCTTTCTCCCATAAAAACAACTCCAGCAAGAACAATCACATCGGCTTCAGATTGTTGCCCCTGCTGCGCAAGGTACAAGCTATCTCCTAAACCATCTGCAATATCTTGAATTTCCCCATCCACGTAGTAATGGGCAAGGACAATGGCATTTCGATCTTTTTTAAGATGTTGGATTTCTTTCTGTAGGGTATCCATGGGCGGCATAATAACTTAATTGGCACCTTTTAGTATGGAAATAATAGTTTTTGAAATAGTTTTTAATGACTCAAAAACACCCACTCCCTGGGCGGCAATAGCTTCAAAGTCGGGGGAGTTATATTTATTCAAAGCTTTTCTTAGCTCTGAAACGGGAAGCGCGCTGGGAAGATCACGTTTGTTGTACTGAATAATCAAAGGAATTTCTCGAATGTTGTAACCTTGCTGCTCAAGATTAATTTCTAGATTTTTTAAACTTTCTAGGTTTTCTTCCATACGTTCAGCTTGGCTATCTGCTACAAAGACAACTCCATCGAGGCCCTTCATAATCAACTTTCGACTGGCATCGTAAACCACTTGTCCTGGCACGGTATAAAGATGAAAGCGTGTTTTATAGCCGCGGATATCACCAATGAAAATAGGTAGAAAATCAAAAAATAGCGTTCGTTCGTTGGGTGTATCCATAATGTTTAGATTTTGCCCTTGGTCTTTTGCTGCTTTTTGATAAATCCATTGCACGTTAGTAGTTTTTCCCCCAAGGGAGGGCCCGTAATAAACAAGCTTGCAGTGAATTTCTTTGGACTTATCATTCACAAAGGACATTAAATCTCCACGCGATTTTCAAAAGCCCGACCAAGGGTTCTTGAATCAATATAATCAATATCTGTACCGAAGGGAACTCCGTGGGCTAGACGTGTGATCTTCAGGCCTTTGTTTTGTAGAATTTTAGATAAATAAAGTGAGGTTGTGTCTCCTTCAATGTCGGCATCGAAAGCTAGGATGACTTCGTGTATTTGTCCTTCGGAGTGTTGAATGCGCTCTAAAAGTTCTGTGATTTTAAGTTGTTCTGGGCCCACTCCATCTAGTGGAGAGATGGTTCCTTGTAAAACATGGTAAAGACCTTTGTAGGATCCAATGGACTCAAGGCGGATCACATCGAAAGGCTCTTCTACTAAGCAGAGACTGCGTTGTTCTCTATGTGGGTCTGCGCAAATAGAGCAAAGCTCTTCGTCGGTCAGCGAGTAACAGTTAGGACAGTGGCGTACTTTGCTTTGCACCTCGTGGAGCGCATGGGTGAGCTTCCCGCTATATTCAGCCCCTTGTTTAAGGATGAAGAAGGCAAGTCGTTGAGCCGTCTTTTCACCAACGCCAGGGAGGCGTCGTAATTCGTGAATAAGAAGCTCTAGCGCGGGAATCGAAAAGCTCATTAAAATAATCCTGGCATAGAGACACCACCAGTTAACTTGGCCATCTCCGCTTCGGTTTCTTTTCTTGCAGAGTTAATGGCTTCGTTGACCGCTGTGAGAATAAGATCTTGGAGCATTTCAACATCTCCTGACTTCACAACATCTTCTTTCACGCTTAAGCTTTGAATCAAATAGCTGCCATTAACCACTGCGGTCACAGCGCCGCCACCGGAGCTGGATTCAAAGTTTTTTTTGGCCAATTCTTCCTGTAGTTTTTGAGCACGTTGTTGCATTTGGTTTGCTTGTTTAATAAACGCCTGTAGTCCTCCGGGCATGCCTTTCATGGAAAATCTCCTTAATTTTTAAGAGGGGTTATTTTTGTCACTTTCGCTTGAAACCGCCCTTTAATCTCTTTGACCATAGGGTGGTTTTCAACCATTTCAAAGTTTTTTTTTGTTTTTACTTGTGCCTCTTTTTGCTGAACCTCTCGGGGGCTAAGTGCCGCTTCGTGCTTATTTTGTGAGGCTTCAAAAAGTTGGCACTCGATAACTAGGGGCTCTCCCCAAAAGTTCTCCAGAATTTTGCCAAGTTCCTGGCGAGCCTCTTCGCTAGAAAATTGAGAGATCAGAAACTCTTTGTCTTTAGTTACGCCAAGGCTTAGCACATTCTCTTTTTTTTCTAAGGCCACAAGATATTCTAATTTAGCTCCCATGGAGGGGGTGCTTTGTTTGACCCATTGAACAACTTGGCCCCATTGCTCAGTGAGTGGCAGGGCATGGTCAACTTTTTTTTTTGCAGGAGGCGCTTGAGGAGCAGCTTGTGACGAGTTTGTTTTTGCTGTGGTTTGCTTTGGCCTAACAGACCCTCTTAAAGGGGTGTCTGCTGCCCCTGTTGTAAGAAGTTGATGAAGCTCCTGAACTCGTGGGGCTGAAGCCATTCGTAAAAGGAGCATTTCAAGGACCAACTTGGGGTCTAGCGCACGTTGCAAATCTTGAATCCCTTTTAAGCTCATATCAAAAAGTAAATGAATGTCTTCAGCGCTTAAGTGCTCAGCAAAGCTCTTTAAAATTTCTCGCTCTGAGTCCGGAATATCTACAATTTCTGTATTTCCATTGGAAGTTTTAATTAACAAAAGGTGTCGCAGCTCTTCGAGAAGATCTTGTGAAAAGGTCTTTAAATCAGCCCCAGAGAAATAGAGTTTTTCTACAATTTGAAGAGTTTTTTCCGTGGATCTATGAATTAATCCTTCAAGAGTTTCTAAAATCAATTGACGATCGGTAAGCCCCAAAGCCTCGATCACATTATTTAAAGTTATATTTTGATTTGAAAAAGTAATGAGTTGATCCAAGAGGCTCTGACTATCTCTGGCAGACCCATCAGCTTGTCTAGCAATCAACCAAATAGCTTCATCCTCAAATTGAACACCCTCTTTTTCGCAAATATCCTTTAATTTCTCCACAAGGATTTTGGTGGGAATACGGCGAAGGTCAAAGCGTTGTACACGAGATAAAATTGTGAGTGGAATTTTTTGAGGCTCAGTGGTGGCCATCACAAAGATCACATGGGCTGGAGGCTCTTCTAAGGTTTTTAAAAGGGCGTTAAAGGCACTGACCGACAGCATATGTACTTCATCGATGATATAAACTTTGTAACGGCCATGGGCTGGCATGTAGGCAACGGTTTCTCGAAGTTCTCGGATGGCATCAACACCATTGTGGCTAGCTCCATCAATTTCAATCACATCCACGCTTGAGCCCGAGTTAATCTCTTCGCATATGCGACACCCATTGCATGGTTGAAAGTCTTTGGCACTTTCGCATTTTAAACTCTTGGCTAAAATACGTGCAGTGGAGGTTTTTCCCACGCCCCTTGGTCCGGTAAAAAGAAGGGCATGGTGAAGGCGTCCACTTTTTAAGGCATTATACAGCGTGCGGCTGACATGGTTTTGCCCCACAAGTTCTTCAAAATTTTTAGGACGCCATTTTCTGGCAATCACTTGGTAAGCCATGAGCCCCTTCAAAATAAATAGGTGGTCAGTGACCCCATATCACATAGGTACGATAGCTACCGTTGCTTCCTTCCGGACCTGGCGGGGTTCGCAAGCACACTATTGTATGGGGGCTGACCATAATTTAAACGACCTAGACTCTAACGTATTGCGCAGGTGATCAGCAAAGGGTTATTGATAAGAAGATGGTGAAAGTTAAAGAGTTGGAAATTCATTTTGGGGAACATAAAATTCTTTGGCGAAAACGTGCGTTTCGACGCAGCATTTCCATTTCTGTAAAAGCAGATGGGCATATCACGGTGTCTTCAGCACTTTTTGTTTCTCAGCACGCAATTGTAGAGTTCTTAAAGGAAAAAGAAACATGGCTAAAGAAGATCCTCGCCAAGTTTAAAGCAGAAAAGCCCCCCTTGCCCCCTTCTTTATTGATAGCGGGGAGTTCGGTGCTGTTTTTAGGGCAAAAACGATCATTGATATTTGAAGAAGCTCTTGGGTCTCGAGCCTCACTTTTATCAAGAGAGAGGGCCTTTCTTTTGCGAGGAACTCAAACTCACAGGGGTGTTTGTGAGCTTTTGGCCAAACATTATAAAAGAGCGGCTATGGAGGCCTTTCCACGGCGCATGCAATACTGGAGTGAGCGCATGGGTCTCGTACCTAAAAAATTGAGTTTTAGATCTCAAAAAACTCGTTGGGGATCTTGCAGTTCGGCAGGACATATTTCTCTTAATTGGAAGTTAATGGCAGCGCCACCAGAAGTGATTGATTATGTGATTGTTCACGAGCTTTGCCATTTAAAGTACCCACACCATCAAGTTTCATTTTGGAATTTAGTAGAAACTCAAATTCCTCATCATAAAGAGCTTCGTCGTTGGCTTCGTGTAAACCATCAAGAGTTTCACTTCCTAAAAAAAAACTAACGCACGACGACACTAACGCGAGTCTTGCCTTTAATAACGAAGCGTGACAAATTTAGATGAAAAATTATTGAAAATAAAACGCGAAGGACTGAATACTAATGTCCTACAAACCGGTTCATGCAGCTTCGGCAACAACGATTAGCAACTAGGGTGGTCAGCATATGGCGGATCAAGTAAGTAATGGTCACCAGAATAACAAAAGCGGTAAGGCAATCTTTGCTTTTGCCATGGTTTTTGTTTTTCTGTTTTTTATCTATATAACCTTTCTACATCCACACAGCTCACCAGATCAGGTGAAGTCCATTGTTGAAGAAAATGTGACTCAAGAAGTTCCGGCTGCGCCTGAGGCTGAAAAAACGGCATCTAATGATGTAGCGGGCGCTGAAGCTGCCGGTGTTTGGGTATCTGCTCCTGAAAAAGTAGCTCAGGGTAAAAAAATATTTGAGACAACTTGTGCCCTTTGTCATGGTGCCGGTGGTTTGGGTGACGGTCCTGCTGGAGCCGCTCTAAATCCAAAGCCGCGTAATTTTGTAGAGGGTCATTGGAAAAAAGGCGGCACACCTTTCGCCCTTTTTCATACAATATCTAATGGTATTGAAGGCTCCTCAATGGCTGCATACAAACATTTACCAGAGTCTGACCGTTGGGCTTTGGTGCACTATGTGCGAAGCCTAAGTAAGAATACTCCAGATGCGACCACAGAAGAGATTGAAGCGTATAAGAAAAGTAATAAGTAATGAAAATAAAACTGTCTGTCTTAGCTCTAATGTTGTTTTCTGCCCTGCCAGTGCAGGCTACAGGTACAGCTCCAGGGGTTTTGCCCAATGAAAAGCCAAGGCAATTAGAGGGCGTAGGAATTACGGATAAATCAGGGCAACAGATAGATCTCAACTTGCAGTTTGTACGGGAAGACGGAACACCTATCGCTTTAAGAGAGATTTATAAAAACGACCGTCCAGTGCTTTTAGGTTTAGTCTATTACGAATGCCCGAACCTTTGTAACTTCTTTATGAATGGTGTGACAGATGTGCTTAAGGAGCTTAAGTGGACTCCTGGAGATCAATTTGATGTTGTTTTTGTCAGCATCGACCCTAAAGAAACTCCAGCCTTAGCTAGTGCTAAAAAAGCGAACCATTTAAAAGAATTAGGACGTGATGGAGCTGGAAAAGGCTGGCACTTTTTAACCGGCACTCAAGAAAACATTCAAGCCTTAGCAAAACAAGTGGGTTTTGGTTTTAAGTGGGATGAGGAATCAAAGCAGTGGGCCCATACTTCAGCGGCCATTGTGACAACTCCCACTGGTCAGGTATCACGTTATCTACATGGAATTATGTTTGAGCCTGGCACTCTACGCCTCTCGTTAGTAGAGGCCTCCAAAAATAAGATCGGTAGTTTTGTGGATCACGTCGTTTTATTTTGTTATCGATTTGATCCCAATCAGAACAAGTACACATTGTATGCCTTTAATATTATGAGGGGAGCCGCACTTATCACTCTCACAGCGCTCGCCTTGTTCATAATACCTTTTTGGAGAAAACATAGATTGTTGAGTAAGCAAGGAGACAGCATCGTATGAGAGCCAATCTGCCACCCGCCATTTCCACCTATGCCCATGAATTTGACAGCCTATATTCTTTTTTAATTTGGGCGAGTTTAGTATCAGGAATCATCATGCTAGGTGGCATGATTTACTTTGTCTTCAAATACGGTAGACAGTCAGACAATGATAAGACAGCTTACATTAGCCATAACATTATTTTAGAGTTTCTTTGGAGCTTTATACCTCTTTGTTTGTTTATGGTGGTATTTGCATGGGGTTGGTATGTTTACCATGACATGAGAAATGTACCAGAAGGTGCCATGGAGATACATGTTACTGGTCGCCAATGGCTTTGGGAGTTTGAATACAAAAATGGCAAAAAAATGACCAATGAGTTTTACGTTCCGGCCGGTGTTCCAGTAAAGCTTATCATGACCAGCGAAGATGTTATTCATAGCTTTTATGTTCCTAGTTTTAGAATGAAGCAAGACGTGGTTCCTGGCCGTTACACAATGGCTTGGTTTGAGGCTAACGAGCAGGGCACGTATCAAGTGTTTTGTACGGAGTTTTGTGGAACGGCTCACTCCGCTATGTTGGCAAAAGTTCATGTGGTGAGCATGGATGAGTACCACAAACAGTTGGGAGCAGATCCCAATGCTGGAAAAACTCCGGCTGAAATTGGCCAAAGCCTCTATAAAACCAAGGGCTGCAATGCCTGTCATAGTATTGATGGCTCTAAAGTCATCGGACCCACATTTAAAGGTGTTTTTGGTCGTGAAGAACAGATTAGTGACGGTTCAACAATTAAAGTGGACGAAGAGTACATTCGTGAATCAATCATGAGTCCCAACGCAAAAATTGTGAAGGGGTTCACTCCACAAATGCCATCGTATCAGGGGCAGTTTAGTGAAGAAGAGCTTAGGGCTGTGATTGAATTTTTGAAGACTCTTAAGTAAGGAGGCGTCGATGGCGCACGCAGATCATAACTACTTAAATCATGGTAAAGGCATTTGGTCTTGGATGACGACCTTAGATCATAAGAGAATTGGGCTTATGTACTTTGCCTCGGTGTCGCTGTTCTTTTTAATAGGTGGCATTTTTGGACTTCTCATTCGTTTGGAGCTACTCACTCCAGGCTCAACAATCATGAATGCTGAACAGTATAACCAAGTCATGACTCTCCATGGAACGATGATGGTTTTCATGGTGATCATTCCAGGAATTCCAGCGGTGCTGGGAAACTTCTTTTTACCCATTCACATTGGGGCGAAAGATGTGGCCTTTCCGAGGCTAAATTTACTCAGTTACTATGTGTTCATGTTTGGAGCCATTGTGTCTATTAGCTCTCTTCTATTTCACGGTGTGGATACAGGTTGGACCTTCTACACTCCTTACAGTATTCGCACTCACGAAGGTGTGATTGCCATGACTCTGGGAGCTTTTATTATGGGGATGTCCTCCATATTAACAGGTCTTAATTTTATTGTGACTGTTCATAAGCTACGATGTCCTGGTATGACCATGAATCGTATACCACTTTTTGTGTGGGCGGTTTATGCCACAGCCATCATTCAAATTTTAGCAACACCGATTCTTGCCATTACCTTGCTTTTGTTGGTGGCAGAAAAAACTCTTGGTGTGGGAATTTTTGATCCTAAGATTGGTGGAGACCCCGTGTTGTTCCAGCATTTCTTTTGGTTTTATTCCCATCCAGCTGTGTACATCATGATTTTACCAGCTATGGGTATTATCTCTGAGCTCATTACAACCTTTTCAAGAAAAGTCATTTTTGGATATACCGCCATTGCGTACTCCAGTCTTGCCATTGCTGCTGTGAGCTTCTTTGTTTGGGGTCACCACTTGTTTGTGAGTGGGCAATCCGAATGGGCCGGTATCGTATTCTCTTTTATCACTATGCTTGTGGGTGTTCCTACTGCTATCAAGATGTTCAACTGGGTGGCCACGATGTATAAGGGCTCGATTTCATTGCAGTCACCAATGCTTTACGCCATCGGCTTCCTATTCTTATTTTTTATTGGTGGTGTGACTGGCATTATGTTGGCCACCATTGGCTTAGATGTTCACTTCCATGATACGTACTTTGTGGTGGCTCACTTTCACTATGTGATGGTGGGTGGAACACTGATGGCCTTGATGGGTGGTATCTTTTACTGGTTTCCAAAAATGTTTGGAAAAATGCACAATGAACTTTGGGCTCAATTTTCTTGGTTATTTATTTTCTTAGGTTTCAACGTGACTTTCTTTCCTCAATTCATTTTAGGTAACTTGGGTATGCCTCGACGTTATTTTGATTACTTACCTGAGTTCACTTCATTGAACCAGGTCTCCACTGTGGGAAGCTGGTTGATTGCCACGGGCTTTTTAATTGCGCTTGCGACTTTAATTCATGGACTTATATTTGGTAAAAATGCAGGGGATAATCCTTGGGGTGCGAGGACGTTGGAATGGACGATTCCGTCTCCTCCTCCCCATGAGAATTTTATAAAAACACCAGTCGTCACAGCGGGGCCTTATGAGTATCGCTAATACACACGAGCATCATCACGCACATCATTTTGATAGTGCTGAACATGAGTATTCCTCCAGTAAACAAGGAATTTGGCTGTTCCTTGTGACCGAGATTCTTATGTTTGGGGGTTTATTTGTTGCCTACTCCATTTACCACTCTCTTTACCCTGAGATTTTTAAGGCAGGATCTGAGTTTGTGGATTGGCGCTTAGGGGCCACAAATACCGTGATTCTAATCACCAGTTCTCTAACTATGGCTTTGGGCATTTACTACATCCAAAAAGGTAAAACCCAGATGGCCTCCATCAACTTGTTTCTGACAATACTTTGTGGAATGGGTTTTATGATCATTAAGTACATTGAGTACTCCCATAAAATTCATGAAGGTTGGCTGCCATCACACTTTGCCAGTGCAGAGTTTGCACAAAGCCTACCAGCTCATGGTTTGATGTACTTTGGTTTTTACTTTGTGATGACAGGAATTCACGGTTTACACGTTCTTATTGGAATGGGACTCATTACTTGGGTCTTAATTCGTAATATCCGTGGAGACTTTGGGCCTAAGTATTACACAGCTGTAGAGGGTGTGGGTCTTTTTTGGCACGTGGTAGATTTAATCTGGATTTACTTATTTCCGTTATTTTATTTGGTGACTTGATTTAAGGAGTGAAGTGATGTCTGAACATAATGAAAATCTTAGCGAATATCATGTTACGCCCTTCGCTGTTTATATTAAGGTGTTTGCCGCTTTGATTACACTCACAGTAATAACTGTGGCAGTTTCTAAGGTGGACTTTGGCCGCATGAATATGGTGGTAGCGATGCTCATTGCTACGATTAAAGCCTCTTTAGTGATGGGCTTTTTTATGCACCTAAAGTATGAAAACAAAATGAATCGAGTGATTTTTGGATCGGGTTTTTTCTTTTTAATCGTACTAGTTGCAATTACAGCATTTGATATAGCCACCAGGATTGATGCAACTCCCAAGTAGTAGGGGGAGTCAAAAATGTTAAAGAGCTCATTGAGCTTAAGATCTCTTGCGGATCTAACAAAATTTGGAATTATTATTTTTGTTGTTCTTTGCACAGGCGTTGGTTATGCCCTGAGCTATCATATTGAGCAGGAGTTCTCTCTGCTCCATTTTCTGGCCTCCATTTTGGGGACATCCATTTTAAGCGCTGGTTCCTTTGCTCTTAATCAAATTCAAGAAATTCATATTGATAAACTCATGCCGCGCACTCAAAAGAGACCTCTGGTTAAGGGGACTATCAGTATCGTAACGGCTTGGTGGGTGGCTCTTTGGGGTTTATCGCTGGGCCTTGTTCTTCTCGCCTATGTGAGTCCTCTTAGCGCAGCTCTAGGTCTGGCGACAGTGCTTCTTTATAATGGTTTCTATACAATGTACTGGAAACCTAAAATGGTTTTTGGAGCTGTTCCTGGTGCGATACCTGGAGCGATGCCTGTGGTGATTGGCTTTTCAGCCAATAGCACTCAAATATTTTCAACAGAATGCCTTTACGCTTTTTTAATTATGTTCTTATGGCAAATGCCTCACTATTGGTCTTTGGCCATTAAGTTTAAGGAGGACTACGCAGTGGCCTCAGTTCCTACCTTGCCTGTGACTGTGGGCCGTGAGAGAGCTGTCTTTCACATTGGTCTTTACACCTTTGTTTATGTAGGGCTTGCACTACTATCACCCTGGTTTGTGGATGCTCATTATCTCTATATTTTCTTAGTTGTACCTTTTGCTTTAAAAGTACTTTGGGAATTTTTTAAATATCAAAAGGCAGGGGCTCAGCAAAACTGGCTCCCATTTTTTATGTGGACCAATGTGAGTATGATTGTATTTTTAGTGGCCGTTGTCGTTGATAAGTGGCATATCGTGATTCAAAATATTAATTCATAGGACACTTCTATGTTACTCAAAGATCGTCAAATCAAGTGGCTCATCAATGTACTTTCGATTTTGGTACTGGGTCTCATTGCTCTCGGCGGAGCAGTGAGGGCCATGGATGCAGGATTGGCCTGTCCCGATTGGCCTCTGTGTTTTGGCCAGCTGATTCCTGACTTTCATCCTCAAGTGTATTTTGAATTTATTCACCGAGTGCTGGCTGGTTTTGTTGCCATCCTTACTTTATTTTTGGGCTTGTCTATATTTAAGCGTAAAGATTATCCCAAGAAGGCTCGTGTTTTGGTTTTTATCATTTGGGGTATATTGATCATACAAATCATTATGGGCGGCTTAACTGTTCTTAAGCTTCTTCACTTTGGAGCCGTGACGGCTCACTTGTTTTTTGGAATGGCCTTCTTTTTACATTTGGTGATGCTTCAGTTTTTTATTACCCATGGATTTCCCGAGAAGAAAAAAACTTTTCCAGGTTGGGTGAAGGGTCTTTCAATTTTGGTGATGGTAGCTGTGTTTGGACAAATTATTTTAGGGGGTTTAGTCTCTTCTAACTATGCAGGCCTTGCTTGCCCGGACTTTCCTCTTTGCCATGGCCATTGGATCCCACCTTTTATGGATGACTTGATTTTTCTACATTTGCTTCACCGTTTTGGGGCTTACACAGTGTTTGCATTAATTTACATCAATTACATTCTTTGCCGAATCAAGTTAAAAATCACACATGAAACACGACCCGTGATTACAGGTAATCGTTTGATGATCAGTTTGATCTTAATTCAAATTCTCATTGGTATGTCCAATGTACTTTTTAAAATTCCACCACTTGTGACGGTGGTACATTTGTTTGTGGCAGCTCTGCTATTAGCATTTGCCACTCGCAATTATTTATTTATCAGCTACAAAACAGCCCATGACACCTAAAAAACAAAAAGCATTAAAGAAGCTGCTGGAAGACACCAACCAGCAGTTCCTCGATAGCGGAGAGATTCTCTTAGATGCTCTCGAGCCGGCTCTTCGTTATAGGAAGAGTATAGACAAAGAGTTTGCAGCCTTTGTTTGTGCTCTTTTTGCTTATGGAAAGGTAGAGCAAATCAAAAAAAGTCTTCATGCCTTTTTGGACCCTATGGGTGAGAATCCTGTGGCCTTTCTTTGTCAGAACTCTTCTCAGGATTTAAAAAAATTGTGCAAAGGGTGGGTTCATCGTTTTAATACAGAACAAGATCTGTTTCATTTGCTGATAATCCTTAAATCTATTTATGAAAATGAAGGCAGCCTTGAGTTTTTTCTCAAACCACAATCTCATGAGCAGGTGGAAGAGATCTTAGAAAGATTCATCGTCTCCATAGAAGGCCGAGGAAAAAAGCTAAAATTAAAAACATCCAAAAGCTTTTGGTATTTACTGCCACGGCCCTCAAAGGGTAGTGCTTGTAAGCGACTCAATTTGTTTCTGCGTTGGATGGTGGGCTGTGGGCCTTATGATTTTTCTTTATGGAAAAGCATGTCTCCTCGTCAGCTTTTGATCCCTTTGGACACACATGTGTTAAAGCAATCGATCTCTCTGAAGCTAACCAAAAGAAAAACTGCTGATTGGAAAACGGTGATAGAGGTCACAGAGAAATTAAAGCTGTTGGATCCGGAGGATCCCACTAGGTATGACTTTGCTCTTTGCCATTTAGGCATGAAGGGCCAAGTGGTAAAGATCTAAAGATCCCAGGATTCTCCTGGCTTTAAAACACGCAAATCATTAGTACTAAGGCCAGCGGCTTCAATGGCATTTTTAAAGTCTTCTTCGGGTTGGCCATAGGCTTCATCGGTGAGATGAAAAGTGCCGAAGTGAATACCTAATGTTTTCTTACAGCCTAAATCTTGATGAGCTTTCACAGTGTCTTCAGGATTCATATGATGACCTTTCATAAACCAACGGGGTTCATAGGCGCCGATGGGTAAGAGGCAAATGTCCATGGGGCCTAAGCGTTCGCGAATCATTTGAAAGTGCTTTCCATAACCGGTGTCACCAGAAAAGTAAATTTTGTGATGAGGTGTTTGAAAAGCAAAGCTGAGCCAAAGGGTTTGGTTACGGTTACCCCAGGAGCGCATAGACCAATGTTTTGCCGGTGTGGCAATCACCTTTATTTTTTCATTCACTTTGTATTCTTGCCACCAATCGAGATCCACCGCATTTTCAATATCACTTTGTTCTAAAAAGGCTTTGTTACCAAGGCCCTCCAAAAATAAAGGGTGAAATGTTTTATTTAAATCTATGAGTGTTGGTAAATCCAAATGGTCGTAGTGATTGTGGGAAATAGCTACAAATTGGATGGAGGGCAAGTTATGAAACTCGATGCCCGGCGGGTGAGTTCTACCGACTCCGAAGGTGTTGGTTGGCCCAATGACTTTGGACCACACGGGATCAATCAAAAAATTGAGGCCCTCTGTTTGTAGTAAAACAGAAGCGTGTCCCACAAAGGTGAGTCGCACATATTTGCCTTCAATAAACTTTTCTGGCTGTGCGGGATTGATAGAGATTGCCTTGGGCCAGGCGGGGCGAGAGCCACCAACACGCCACTTGAGCACATCCCAAAAACTTTTTTCTTCCGTTGGCTCCAAGTTATAAAAGTATTGGCCATCATAATGATCAGTGATGGGTCCATGGTATTCGGGAACCATAATCAAAGAACAGCTGATGCTAAAAAACACGAGGCCTAATAGTAAAATCATCAAGATGGCCCCTAGTAAAACTTTGTATTTTAGCTTCATATTTTTTGAGCTTCTATGCTCGAGGTGATCTCTTTGCTTTCGCTAATATTTTTGAGCATGATTTCAAAATCATGAGAATTATCAGCTACCAAAAAGTAATAAATGCGTCCCTTCAAGCTCACAAAACAAAAGTACTGTCCGTTTTTTAACTCCATAAGCTTATCTTTGGCAGGTACAAGTTCTGGCATTGCCTTCAGGAGCCCTTGGAGTTGTGTGATTTCGGACTCAGATAGGAACACAAGCACTGGGTAGTTATTGCTATGGAGATCTTCAAAGGTCTGTGAATCATCGATGGGGGAACTTGCGTAACGAAACCTAGGCTGAAAATGTGCGGTAAAAAGATCTTTTGCTTGGGAGGTTTTGAGACTGAGGCCATCGGTGATGAGATTGATGCTGTTAAAAACCACTTGAGGATTCAGGTAAGCCTTAGGGAAAGTGTCGTTAAATTTGGAGAGAGCTTGCTCTAGAAAATTCTCGTCCATGACTTTGCTTTTTTTAGAGCCTTGGGGCTCTAAGTAGTCCTTCACAAGGGGATAGATGGCTTTTCCGTAGCCATTGATGATTTCATTTTCATACCAGCTAGCTTCATTAAGTTTACCACTGGCTTTTTCTTCTGCGAAGCCATTACCGATGGCTGTGGCGAGGGCTTCATCAAGATAGGAGGAGGCAAGGGAGGCATTGGGCTCTTGTCGTACTTGAAAAAAGTTTTTCATAAGCGCCATAAGGTCTTGGCTGCGTTGGGCATAAAGGGCATGGCTAACTTCATGAATTACAACGCCAAAGTCGCTAGACATGTGCTTGTTTTCCATAAGAGTTCCCATAAAAAGCCCTGAGGGGAGCGCACCTCCAAAGGTGTGCCTGCCTAGTTCGGGTGGCACAGGGTAAAAGGAAACTACGAAGTGTTCTGAGTCTTCCCATTGGCTGTCATAGAAGCGGCGCTCTCTTTGATAAATGTCATCGATCTTCCAGAGACTAGACTGGGTTTGAAGATCTTCAATGTACTTTTTGAGCTGGCTATTGTGCTTAGACCAAAGCAGTTCATTATAGATGGGTTCAAAGAAGTGAAGAATTTCAAAAAACTCTTTGGCTTGTGCTTTTGGAAAATGACCCTGTAAGCGCGATTGTAGATCTTCAAGATTGTCAGAAAGAATACTTTGAGTGGCGACGATATCATCTAGTTGAAGATCATCAAATTCTCTTTTGGTGAGGTCAGTGAAGGCAAGGGTGGAGGTGAGGTACTTTGTAAACTCATTGTACTGGGCCAGTTTTTTTTGAGCTTTTGCATTGTTAAATTGGCTCTTACGAAAAAGCTCCCGAAACTGATCTTCGGTGTGTGGCTCGTTATTGAGGGCTTTTATAAAATGAAAGAGGCCAAAGACTTGGGAGTTTTTAAAAACAACCAGCTGGGGGGCCGGCTGCTCATGGACGGCTGCTGAGAGCGGGGGAGTCCCCACCATCAAAAAACCCATAAAAATAAACCACATAACTCTCTGCATAATCAAAAGGTGCGCCTCTATTTTTTGTAGCAATTGCGCATTAAAGAATCAACAGGTATGGTGCCTCATCATCAAATGAATTCCAAGGGAGAGGTGGCCGAGTGGCTGAAGGCGCACGCTTGGAAAGCGTGTATACAGGAAACTGTATCGAGGGTTCGAATCCCTCCCTCTCCGCCATTATTTTTTATTATTAAAAACGGTTCTACGGTTCTACGGTTCTACGGTTCTGGT
>Ga0066639_10002162_pt1 | contig 17295 bp, 28 predicted proteins | sample CryGeyCG2114_010_2_FD_59504 | JGI IMG/M metagenome (GOLD analysis project Ga0066639, IMG submission 59504) | Groundwater microbial communities from aquifer - Crystal Geyser CG10_big_fil_rev_8/21/14_0.10 | ecosystem: Environmental > Aquatic > Deep subsurface > Groundwater | place: USA: Utah...
ACCACACCTTAAAAGGTGTGGTTTGTGTGGGACTTCTGGATGCTCAGAAATTAAAACACCGAACTTACATCCACTTACTAAAGTAAGTGGTTTAATTTCTGACATAAAAAACAAACTCGCTTTCACAGACAAGAGAAAAAATAGAATAATTATTTCTGAAAAACTTGTTCCAAAACTAATAAAAAAATATAAAATTTATAAAGTTGAAGAATATCCAACTTATGACAGAGTTGAGATTGAGAAAGAGGAAATATGATAAATGAAAAAGTAGAAGAAATAAGAAGCAAACTTAAAGAACTTGCAAATCAAGAGCTCGCTGCGAATTACAAAAGATATTTAAAATCTCCTTTTGAATTTTATGGTTTAAGGGTGCCGGAATTAAGAAAAATTGCAAAAGAATATAAAAATTTAGAGCTTTCTGAGATTTATTGTTTATTTAATGAATTGTGGAATTCAGGAAATCATGAAGAAAAGTTAATGGCTATCTTTTTACTTGCTTCAAAAGAAAAACAATTTGATTATGAAACTTGGAAATTTTCGCTTGCAAAAATTAAAGACATAAAAACATGGGACCATTGTGATGGAATTTCAAGTTGGGTTTTAGGAAAAATGTTGGCAAAAGATATATCACTTAAAAAAGATATTGAAAATTTTTCTGAAAGCAAAAATCCTTGGGAAAGAAGAGCTGCGATAATTTCAACTTCTCAACTTATCAAAGAAAGAAAACTTGAGCTGACATTCAAGCTAGCTGAAAAATTAGTTTATGACGAAGATGTTTATGTGCAAAAAGGAGCTGGCTGGATGTTAAGAGAAGCTGGAAAAAGAGAAAGGCTCGCGGTAAGAGATTTTATTTTAAGGCATTTGGATATGAAAGCCTATGCTTTTTCTTATGCGACAGAGAAGATGAAGGAATTGAGGAAGATAAAAAAACAAAAGGAAAAGCCAGAAAAAAATGTTAACAAAAAACAAAATTAAAACAGCTGTAGAAATTGAAAAAATAGCAAAAGAGTTAAGGGAAAAAGGAAAGATAATAGTTACAACAAACGGAAGTTTTGACATTTTGCATTATGCACATATCAATTTGCTTGAAAAAGCAAAAAATGAAGGAGATATTTTAATTGTTTTGCTTAATTCAGATGATTCTATTAAAAAATTTAAAGGCAAAAATAGGCCGATTATTCCAGAGCAGGAAAGAGCAAGAATGCTGGCTGCTTTGCAATGTGTTGATTATACTGTCATTTTCGACGAAGAGAATCCTTTGAAACTTCTTGAAATCATCAAGCCACATAAGCATATCAAAGGAGGAACATACATTGAATCAAGAATCAGAGAAGAAGAAAACCTTCTCAGAAGATGGGGAGGAATATTTAAAAATTTTGAGCTAGAAGACGGCTTCTCCACAACCAGTATAATAAATAAAATTTTAGAAAAAAATGGATTTAGAGAAAATAAAGAAAAACAAAACAATTAAAGAGCTTTTAGAGTTTTCTATAATAAATATAGACAAGCCTTCTGGCCCAACTAGCTTTCAAGTTGATGAACAAGTAAAAAAAGCACTTGGCTTAAAAAATTTTTAAGAATAATTAATTCAATTTAAACCATAATTCATCTAACCCATCAGTATCTCGATTAAAACTAATTAAAGGACTAGCATCATTTTTATTTACAACGAATGCAACCCATCCTTCTGTAGAAGCTCCAGAATAAAGTTCTTTTGATAAGCTTGGTTCTGGGGGTACAATAAATGGTTTATCATAAACCACCCCATCAGAAGAAACAAGATCAAAATTATAACTGCTTACATCATATGATCCCCCATCAGATGTTTGGATAACTTTAAACCTAAACTTTGCTAAAAGATATTCTTGACTCTCGCTAGGTTCGTCATTAAACATATTTGCTTCTTTAATAGCATTCCATGCACTATCTCCTCTCTTTACATTTAATAAAGTTAATTCGGCGTCTGTTATTTGAGACCAGCTATAACCAAAGTGAATTGTTTGTGGAGTATTTACTGGAGAAGGTTCATCCCTTCTATGCCCTACAACATCAGCTTTGATTATTTCTACACATTTTCCATTAGAGCATTGTTCATTACTACTGCAATCTGAATTTGAAGAACATTCCGAAATGCTTCCGCTCGATATTTCATTTGATACCGAATCACTATTCTTGTTTAGAACTGTTCCTTGATTATTTGTTGTATCCTTAGGCATGAAAATCCCAAAGATAATTGAAACAACAATAATTGTTCCTACAATCATTAAAATTATTCCAAGAGTCTTATGCCTATCAAACCATCCTTCTTGTTTCATTATTTCTCCTTCCTAATTAACCCCATTAAGCCAGCTATTAGTAATAAAACAAAAGATAATAAATAAAAGAAGCTTATTGAAATTAGCCCGCCTATTGCACTAACCAATAAAAATGCTCCACCCAATTTAGGTTTATGTCTTACAACAACAGAACCGACAATTGCTAAAATAGAGAATAATAATGCAAACCATCCTAAAAAGGAGATTGTAGAAGCTCCGCTAGCTCCAAATGCTCCGCTAATTCCTCCAACAGCCAAAGCAAACGCAGAAGCAAAAAATCCCAAGATCCCTCCAAGAAGACCTAAAACAAACTCTGTTGTTCTTTTTCCCATGTTAACAAAGTTAAGAAATTAGTATTTAAAAACTTTTGGTATAAACATTTGGATATTGTGCTTTAAACTATTGATACAAATCTTTGTATATGAGTAAATACAAAGAAATGATATTTGAAGTTCTTTCAAAAACCGAAATAAAGAGCACAAATGAGATTCTTACAGAACTTCAGAAGAAAGCAAATAAGGTAATTAATTGGCATTTGCTTTATAGAATTTTAATGGAATTGATGAACGAAAATAAAATTGAAAGATTAGAAAGCAAAGCAGGTTTTTTCTGGAGAAAAAAGTAAATCAAACATAAAGCGAAAGATTTATATACTAGTATATCTCAGTATAAACTAATATAAACTTAAGAAAATGGGAAATAAACTAATAAAAGAGTTAGACGAAGAGGTTTGGAGGAAATTTACAGGTTATTGTAAAGCAAAAGGAGAGAAGGTTGGTAAAAAATTAGGTGAAATTCTTAATAATTATTTAAAAGATAAAATAAAATAAGTTCTTTATAAAAAATGGCGCAGAAAATTCTTGTGGAAAATTTGAGTATTTATACTAATGAAATTATCAATAAAGAAGAATTTTTAAAAATTTATAATGAAGAGAATGTTTTGGGCAAATTTGATACAATAATTACAACTTCTTCACATCATCCTTTTGCAACTTTTCTGTCTAAGCCAAAAAAAAATATGCAAGCGAAGATAGGGAATATTATTATTTTAAGGGCAGTAAAAGAAAATAATAAATTTGAATTTGCTACAAAAATTCAGAAATGGGGGAAGTTTAGCATTCCAAAGGAGGCTATTGAAATTCTTAATGTAAACAATCATGAAAAAATATTATTTGAAGTGGCAAAAGAGAGTGAGAAGTCTAATGAAAACGATAAAAGATATATTGATTTATCAAAGATAAAAGAACACAAAGCAATCTATAGGAACAACAATTTTATTACTCTATTCAAAGAAGCAAGAACTCCAATAACCTTACCAAGATTTATAGAAATTACTCCTGAGTTAATAGAGCTTTTTTTCTTAATTCATGGCGATGGAAGTTATAAAGAAAAATTGTTTTTTGTGAATAAAAATCCAGAATTACATAAGTTTGTTATAGAACAATTTGAAAAAATACTTAAGGTTCCTAAGGAAATATGGAAGATAAGAGTTTTATTTAACTGCGATTCAAATCCTGAATTAGCCAAACTATTTTGGAAAAACGAACTTAATTTAGATAGAAAGCAATTTTATCCAACTATTTCTAAAACCACATTAAATACCTCTGAAAAAGGAAATTTAAGAATAGTAATAGAAATGCCTATTGTTGCAGATTTATTTAGATACATTTTCGAACAATTACAAAACCAAAGAGATAAGATGGCACTTCACTCTCTTAATGGGCTACTATGTGCAGAGGGGGGAGCGAGAAAAAATAAAAGAGGTCTGCATAAAATTACTTTAAGCTTTAGTAAAAAAGAGAAAGAAATGTTCGAGAATATTCTTAAAAATGCAGAAGTTTACAGGTTATGTAAAATAGAACAAAACAGCAGGTTTTGTATAAGTAAATGGGAAAACTTATATTTCTTTTTTAAATTGTTTTTTTATAATAATATAACTCCTTTTAATATACATACACAAAGATGTAAAAATGCTTTAGAAGGGTTCTTAAATCATGGTTTTACAAAAACGCTTATTAAATATCTTAATGTTATAAACGAAAAAGAGTATTTTACAATTAAAGAATTAGCAGAAGAGATGGACTGCTTCCCAAATTCAATTCTTAATACATTAAGAAAAAAGCAGTATTCAACGTTTGTTAAAATCGAAGGGAAAGGGATAAATAGAAATCCTTATGTAATTTCAATAACCTCTGAAGGAAAAGAATTTATCATGCTAATTAAACAAATGCAGGAGGCATATAATGAAAAATGTAGACTTGGACAAGATAAGGAGAGAGAAAAGCATTATAGAATTGCTTAACTTCTCAATTCTAAATATAGACAAGCCATCGGGGCCCACCTCCTTTCAGGTAGATGAATTTGCAAAGAAACAATTAGGGCTGAATAAAACTAGTCACTTTGGGACTCTAGAGTAATTTTAATAATTAACCAGAGAAATCCCAAGGTTACAGGTGTTTTGCCAGTTGCACTTGGAAGAGCATGCAGGCTTTCAGAATATTTTATGCATAAAGACAAGACTTATGTTGGAATAATGCATCTTCATTCTGACATTTCAGAAAAAGAATTAAAAAGCCAGATGAAAAAATTTATTGGAAAAATTATGCAAAAGCCACCAAGAAAGTCAAGAGTAAAACGAGAAGAAAGAGAACGCGAGATTAAGAAGTTTGAACTAATTGAAAAAAAAGAAAAAGAGGTTTTGTTTTTAACTGAAGTAGAAGCTGGAACTTATATTCGAAAACTCGTAAGTGATCTAGGAGAAAAAATTGGCGGAGCGCACATGACAGAACTAAGAAGAACAAAAGCATGTATTTTTTCAGAAGAAGATGAGAATTTTGTAAGTCTTTACAAGTTTAAAGAAGCTATTGAAGAATTTGAAAAGGGAAACGAACAGAAGTTAAGAGAAATTTTAATTCCTGCTGAGATTATCTCACAAATTTTGAGTGTTATTCAAGTAAAAGAAGAAAGTGTTAAACAATTATTAACTGGCAAGCCATTAATGAAACAAGATATTATAGATGAGCTGCCAAATTCAGAGAGATTTGCTGTTTTTTGTGGTGAGAGGTTTATAGAAGTTGCAAGGAAATCGCAGGAAGCGAGCGAGTCCAAACGGACAGGATTGGCGAGCGAGGAAGATATTATCGCAAGGCCAGAGTTTGTCATGAATTAAAAGTATATATTCGATAAGTGTATACTTAATATTCGAAAAGCAGTAAGATTTTTAAAGACTAAATTTTTAATTTTAATATGGGAAGTCTGAGCCAGATAGAAGTAGAAGGACAAGAATTTGTAGATTATCAAGTAGTGGGTGTTGGAGGAGTTATGGTTTATGTTGCTTCTGGAGAAACTTTTTTTTATGATGCTTTTGGAAATGTTGGGATTAGTCAAGACGCAAGAAGAAGAATTATTAAAGAGATTAATGAACTATCTGATGAAAGAGAAGTAATGCTAACTACTCAGGAATCACTAAGCAATGATATTTCAGTTTTAATTGCATCACAATCACCTACTGAAAGATTAGAAAGAAGTTATGAAGAATCTTTTGTTGCCCAAGCTGCAAGTGCGATAGGAAGAGATGGAGAAAGAATACCTGGAGAATTTGGATATCATAAAGTCGATACTCCTCTACAAGTTAGAGGGGGAAGAAATGAAGGTAGACGGCAAGAACGCCTTATCAGCATATGGCAGGCGAAAATTAGTTCAGCAAAGCTTAACTTATAGTTAACCCTTTAAACTCGTATGAAAACCTAGGTTTTCCTAATAAGTCACCTTTCCTATAAATGTATAATTTATAAATGTTAATTCTATCTTTTTGCTATGAGGGAGTTTATTTATTATTCACAACGCGCAAGAACAAGTGGGAATTTTAATACAGACGATTTAATGAAAGCCGGAAGAATGGATATTGTTTGTAACGTTGTGATCATGAGTTTTTTTGTATCGCATCATATGAGGCAGGACACAAAGTTGCATTTAATTTTTAATGGACCTCCTGACGCACCAAAACATTTAGAGCTGTTTCCAGGGGAAAATCAAAGCCCGGAGCTTGGAGAGATAAAAGAAAAAATAGACATAAGCAAAAAAGATGTTGCCGGCTTAATTAAAAAAATGCTGTATAAATATAAAGGAAGAAAAACAGAGGTTGCAAAAGGCTATTCCATAGAAAAAAAGAGCTTTATCAATGTTGTCAAAGAACTGAAAGAGCAAGGAAAAAAAGTTTGCTTAATGGACAGAAGAGGAGAGGATGTAAGAAGCTTGAATAATGAGGAATTGAAAAATTGTGTTTTTGTTATAGGCGATCATGAAGGCTTACCAAAACAAGAGTTGAAAAGATTAAAAGAGATTGGAGTTAAAAAAATAAGTATTGGAAGAGAAACTTATTTTGCAAGCCAAACTTTCACAATTCTACAGAACGAGCTGGATAGGAGAGGATAAATTTATAATCTTGAGAGTTTTCTTTATTTTATGAAAAAAGCAGTTAGAATCTATTTCAGGGGAACTGTCCAGGGAATTTTTTTCAGGCAGTTTATTAAAGATAATGCTGACAAAAGAGGCTTGAAAGGATTTGCGAGAAATCTTGAAGATGAAAGAGTAGAAGCCTGGCTTGAAGGAGACAACGAGAAAATCGATGAGATGATTGAAGTATGCAGAATCGGGCCGAAACACTCCCAGATTAAAGATGTTGAAGTTAAAGAAGAAAGATTCCAGTACTTTAAAGACTTCAAAATCTTACGATTTTGACAGCTATCAAAATTTAAAAAATTCTGAAGGTTTAAGATATTAAGGTTTTAAGTTTATTTTTTTATTCTTATCCCTGTAATTATCTCAAGTTGTCTTATGGTTTTTTCTCTTGCTTGCTCTTCTCCTGAAACTTCTATTTCTAAAGTATGAGAAGACAGGCCTTTGTATATGGGCTTAGTATGATAAGAGTGCAGTTTTAATCTTGAGGTGGTTTTTAAATCAAGAAAATCGTAAATTTCTTCTTCCCAGTGATCATCATGATCAGTCCTGTCTGCTGTAGGCTTATGAAATTCAATTTTATCCTTGTTATACCCCCCTCTGCTGTAAGATACCATACACTCAAAGATTTTCCTTGCGTCAAAATCATCTGTAACATTTATATGAATAGTTGCCATTCTATCTATTAAGTAGGCTAGATTAAAAAGATTTGTTTAGTGCAAAGGATGTTTTAGTTAATTATTTAAACATCTATTTCTTGCTCTAAATATGGCAAGAGAGCAAGAAATAATAAAAGAGAGGCTGAAGAAAATACAAGAGTTAAAAGAGAAAGGAATTGAAGTTTACAAGTATTCTTTTGATAAAAAAAATTCTGCTGATGACCTCCAAAAAGAATACGCGAAACTCAAAAACGGACAAGCAACTAAAAATAAAGCCAAAATAGCTGGAAGAGTTATGATAGTCAGAGAACTTGGAAAAATTAATTTCATGAGCTTGCAAGATTCAAGCGGAAAAATACAGATAATTCTGCAACAGGATAAAACACCAGAGAAAATTATTGATTTTTTTAAAAAATACATAGATGCAGGAGATTTTATTGGTACAGAAGGAACGATTATGAGAACAGAAAGAGGTGAATTAAGTATTCTCGCGGAAAAAATTGAAATACTGAGCAAAGCTCTCTTGCCTTTGCCAGAAAAATGGCACGGCTTGCAGGACAAAGAAGAAAGATACAGAAAACGCCACCTGGATTTAATAATGAGCCCTGAAGTCAAGAAAGTTTTTGAAACTCGGCAGAAAATTATTGATGCTATTAGAGAGTTTTTGAAAGAAAAAGGTTTTGTTGAAGCAGACACTCCAATTTTACAGCCACTTTATGGCGGTGCTGCTGCCAAGCCGTTTAAAACAGAATTAAATGCATTAAAAATGCCGTTATATTTAAGAATAAGCAATGAGCTTTATCTGAAAAGACTAATTATCGGAGGGATGGAAAAAATTTATGAATTTTCAAAAGATTTTAGAAATGAGGGCATAGATGCGACGCATAATCCTGAATTTTTGCAGATAGAAATTTATCAAGCTTATGCTGATTATGAAGAAATGATGAAACTTTGTGAAGAGATTTACAAGCATGTTGCTAAGAAAATTTTAGGGAAAACTATCATAGAATACCAAGGAAAGAAAATAGATTTGGGAAAATGGCAAAAAATAAGCATGTTAGATGCAATAAAAAAATATGCAAAAATAGATGTTGAAAAGATGGGTGAGCAAGAATTAGTGAAATTTGCTGAGAAAAATAATATAAAGTTAAAAAGCAAAAAAAGAGGCTTGGTGATAGCAGCTATATTTGAGCATTTTTGCGAAGAGCATTTAATACAACCAACATTTATTTATGATTATCCTGAAGAAACCACTCCTCTTTGCAAAGAAAAAAGGAATTATAAAGGAAAAACAAAACTTGTGGAGAGGTTTGAGGCGTACATTAATTGCTGGGAAATGGGAAATGCATATTCTGAATTAAATAATCCGTTTATACAGAGGAGATTATTAGAAGAACAGGCAAAAGAGCTAAGAGCAGGAGATGAAGAAGCAAACCCCTACGACAAAGATTTTGTAGAAGCTATAGAGCAGGGAATGCCACCGACAGGCGGAATAGGATTAGGCATAGACAGAATGATTATGCTGCTGACAAACCAGCCAAGCATCCGCGATGTTATTTTGTTTCCGTTTATGAAAATAGAAGAAGAAAATAAAAAAATTGAGGAAAAATAAAAATTATTTTTATCATCGATATTCTTAACTTAAAACTGTTTGCCCATTTTGCATAAGCATTCCATCCTTGAAAACTTTCAAGAAGCTTCTCGGTAAGCATCATGCCTTCTTCGTGCAATTTAATTTTAATAAACATCTTTTTTATGTTTCTCTTTCTAAGCAGTCTAAAATAATAAAAATTCCTGAATCCAACAAAATCAATTCCTCTTGATAGAGGTAGAATACGAGATTTTTCTGGATGTAACTCAAGTTTTAATTCTCTTTCAAAAATTTATCAATTTCTTCTTTCCATATCTTTAGCTGTCCTTTAGAATTGCGCAAGATAACAAAGTCATCAACATATCTAACATAATATTTTGCTTTTAGATTATGTTTAACAAAATAATCCAACTCATTAAGATAAACATTTGCGAAAAATTGGCTTGTTAAGTTGCCAAGAGGCATACCTTTTTCAATAAAACCATTAACAAGTATTTGTTTTATTAGCCAAATAACTTGCTCATCTTTAATTTTTCTTTGAATTATTCTTATTAAAACTTCGTGGTCAACCTCATCAAAATAATGTTTAATGTCTGCTTTAAAGCAATATCCTTTAACTTGATTATCATTAAACCATCCATTTATTTTTCCATTTCTTGAAACCCTTATTACAAATTGCTTAAATCTCTCCACTGCAAATAAATTTCCTTTTCCAATCCTGTTTGCACAAGAGTCATAAATAAAAGTTTTATCAAAAATTGGTTCAATAACTCTAACCAAAGCATGATGAACAACTCTATCTCTGAATGCGGATTTAGAAATTTTGCGAGTTTTTGGGTCTTTTATTATAAATTCTACAAGAGGTTTGGGCTTGTAAGTTCGGCTTTCTAATTCTTCCTGTAATTTTAATAAATTCTTAATTAAATTACTTTCAAACTCAATAATATAATCTTTCTTTGTTTTGCCTTTTCTTGCTTTTCTCCAAGCAAGAATTAAATTGTCAAGAGAATAAATTTTTTCATATAAATTTTTGTAAGTTTTCATATTAAGATATGTCTTAGGGATTAAAGCTATTCCAGCACCGCAACCATTCCTGTTGTTGCCATGATTGTTGCAATTCAAGTTAAGCCTGTTGTCGTTGTAGCCATTCAAAACAGGAACTAATTGTGTAGCCTATTAATTAAAAGTAAATCACCAAAGCTTCATATTTCACAAAAATGTTACTTAATGTCGCTTTTGAATTTTATGACTTTCTTAAAGAAAGTTCTATTAATGGGCTTGTAGCCTTAGGTTTCCCTAAGACAAAATAAAACATAATTAAAGATTAATAAAGATATTTATTAGAGAATACTAAAAGAAAATTTTTGCAAAGTGCCTTCGGCACTTACTTCAATACCCCAGCACCGCAACCACTCCTGTAGTCGCCATGATCGTTGCAATCCAAGTAAAGCCTGCAGTCGACGACGCCACCCAAAACAGGAACTCTTTTTTCAGGAGCCCCAAGATTATTTACATCAACTTTCCAAAGTGGTTTATCATTTCTTTTAGAATCCTTAGCTGTTCTTGCTAATGATTCTGCCCCTTCTCTTGAACATAAAGCAATTACAGCTCCATTGTTTTCATCCCATTGCTCTTGATACCATTTCTCATAAGGCACAAATATTCTTTGCTCTTTAACAAGTATTCCCCCTTCTGAAGCTTTCCATCCAGAAAGCTCTTTAGGAACCTCTGTTTTCTTTTCTATTCCTTCGCCTTCTAAATCTAAATCCACTAACATTCCCCCTTCTAGCTCTCCAAATTCTTCTCTTTTAGGAATAATTGTTAATACAGCTGGAAATCTTAAATAATTTTTAGTAGAAAATCTTATTTTTTCTTGGTCTGCCCATTCATTCTTTCTATAAACTAATGCACCATTAGCATATGCAACAATCTCTTTTCCTTGAGCAGTTGTCAGCCTTTTGTCAGCAGAAAGACTCTGAAATACTTCTTTATGTGTTCCTATTTTTGGAGGAATAGAATACCTTATAAGATTGCCATCTATACTTAATTCTGCAACATCTGTTTCTTTAGTTGGATAAGTTATTTGCATGCTTTTTCTAAGAAAAAGAGGTTTTTAAATCTTTCTCTTTGTTATTCAAAAGAAGTAACAAAATTAGCATTAAGGTATGAAGAAGTTTTTAAACTATCTTGATTTTAGTAAATCATGCCAAACCTAATTATAAAAAGCAATATAAGAGAAGCTGTTAAAGAAAAAATTCCGAATGTTGCAGAAGAAGTTGAAGAGGCCTTGAACAAAAAAGTTCAGGAGATGCTTGACAAGGCTTGCGAGAGGGCAAAAGCAAACGGCAGAAGAACTTTGCATGCGAGAGATTTGTGAAAAGGAGTAGATATAGCAAACCAACAAACTTAGCATCTTATCTACAAATTAGCCTCGCTTTACTCGGCTAAAGAGAGCCCGCTTCGCTCAAAATATTACAGGTTTTATATTAATTAATTCTTTAAATTATATTTTGCAGAAGAACTCTCTTTACGTAAGCAATGTTAAGCTGGAAACTTTATTTAACAGAACATATAAATTTATAAACCAGATAACTTTAGTTCTATTATGATAGAATTAAAAGAGAGGCCGAAAGCTCCGATAATAATTGAAGGATTTCCTGGATTTGGATTTGTAAGCACAATAGCCACTGAGTTTTTAATTAAGCATCTCGGAGCAAAAAGAATTGGAAAAATATCTTCCACAAAGCTTACACCAATGGTGGCTATTCATAATTCTGAAATTGTTGACCCATTAGAAGTTTATTATGATAAAAAACACAATATGATTATTTTAAGAGCTTTATCTAATATCTCAGGAGCAGAATGGGAAATTGCTGGAATGCTGATAGAGCTTGCAAAAAAACTAAAGGCAAAAGAGGTTATTGGAATAGAAGGAGTCGCAAGCGAAAGCTTAGGAAAAACCAGCAAAGTTTATTATTATACAAATCAGAAAAAAGGAAAATTTGAAAACATTAAAGTTGAGAATTTTAAAAATGGTGTCGTAGTTGGAGTGACAGGAGTTTTGTTGTTGAAAGAAAAAGAGATTCCATTAAGCTGCGTGTTTGTAGAGGTAAATCCTGCTATGCCTGACTCAAGAGCAGCAGGGGAGATAATTAAAGTTTTAGATTCTTATCTTGGATTGAAAGTTGACTACAGGCCTCTGATAGAAGCTGCTGAAAAATTTGAAGATAAATTAAAGCAGCTGATGACAAGCGCGAAAAAAACAAGCGACCAAAAAGTGCAGAAAGATACTAGTTATTTAGGATAAGATACTTAAGTAATTTTTGCTTCTTTTAAACTCTTATCAATTTCCTGTTTTACTGCATCTAAGTCTATATTTTCATAACCCTTCTCTATTCTCAAACTTAATTCAGCTTTAACTCTTTTGATTATTTTTTCTTTAATGCCAGAAATTAAACCTCAGTATTTATGCTGTGGAAGTAACTTTGCTGCTTTAATTTCTGAGCATCCAGAAAACCCCAAACAAACCACACCTTTTAAGGTGTGGTAAACGATAGGGTTTTCTTGATATATGAAATATCTTTGTCTGGCAAGGAAGAGTTAATTGGATTAATTTTTTCTCTATATTTCTTAGCCACCTCAAAACTTGTTATTAACTCTTTTCTGTATTTGTCTGCAATTTCCTCTTTGTCAATCGCTCTCTCTAAAATTCTATGGACTATTGCATTTGTTATATTCCCTATAAAGAGTTCAATTAATTGATTTCTATTTTGGGGCATTTTTTAATCCGCTCATTATTTTATTAAAAGTGTTATTATAGAGAGATTTGTATTTTTTAAGAAAATCTGCTTTGTTCAGAATGTTTTGTTTTATTTCTTCTGTATCTGCTAGTTGTTTTTTAATTTCTTTATCTACTGATTCTTTTGTTACTTTTCTATTGCTTAAATATAAAGAGATTGCTACTAAATTTCTGGTTAAATTATATTTTTCATTTCCGTTTAAAATATCAAAATTGCCAATTAAGAGCTTGCTTTTTAGTAGATGCAAATCTAAAATCTTATAGTTTATTTCATGTTTTGTTTTGTAAATAAATCTTTTTCTAGCTATGCATCTGCTCAACATCATTTGATATAGTGGGTCTGTAGATAATCCTATTAACAAAGTTTTATTATTTAACATAAGAATATGCGTTTTTATTTTTATTTTATCCTCTATGATTTTTTCTATCTGCTTTTCATTGTTTTTTTTGCTTATTATAACTACATCGATATCTTTAAAATTAAATCCCTGCTCTAAAAAAGAGCCGGTAATTATTATGTTTTCATTTTCTACATTTTTGTTGATAATCTCGATTATTTGGGACATTATTTGCAGTTTTATTGGCTCAATATAATTTATATTATAAAAATAAGATTTTAGCTGTTTTATTTTTTGTCCTGTTAAACTTGTTTCTAGAGATTTGACAACAACATAACTTCCTACACTAAAGCTTTCTCTATTTTTGGGAAGATATATCTGGTCCATCCTGCTTCCTTTGCTTATTTTTCCTAGTATTTCCATATTACGTAAAATTACGTAATATTTATAAAGCTTTCGGTTTTTTGAGTTTAGGAATATTTTTAAATCCCCTTGCTTTTTCTTTATTGCACAAAAATGGGTAACAAAGAGAAAGGCGCAAATGCTGAACGCGAGCTTCTAAAGATGTTTTGCGAGAATAACTGGAGAGCAGTGAGAGTTGCAGGAAGCGGATTAATGGACGACAGCCCATGTGACTTGCTCGCTGGAAAGTCTGGAGAGAAAAAAATTTGTGTTGAATGCAAGACAAGCAAAAAAACATCTAAATATATCAGCAAGAGGCAGATTGAAGATTTCTTGATATTTTCTGAGATATTTGGCTTAAAGCCGGTTTTAGCTGTAAGGTTTAACAGAGAGGGCTGGTTTTTCCTAAACCCAAAAGAGCTTGAAGATTCTGGAAAAAACTGGCTTGTTAGCCTTGAACTAGCAAGAGAAAAAGGAAAAAGATTCGGGCAGGCGTTTGATTGAATATATGACAGAAAACTATATAAATGCTTTTATAGTAAATAATATTATAAAAAGGAGGTAAAATGGAAAAAGTACGAATAACTTTTGATAACCCTTCAAAAAGAGAGATTCTTGATTTTTTAGATAAGACTACAAACAAAGAAGGGTTAATTGTTGAAAAACAAAATCCAGAACAGAAAGTATTAACTTTTGATGGACAAGAAATCTCTTTAGAGGAATTTGGCGGAGTCAAAAGAGGTTCGGAAGTTTTTATTAAAAATGATCTTGTTTCTTTGATGAGACTCTCAAAGGAGCAATAAAATGAGTTTTCTTGATAAGTTAAAAGCAATATTTAACTTAGAGGTTAATTGTCCTCTTATTTCTATAAATATCGCGAAGAATTCTAATAACCTCACCAATAAAGAAGGTCTTTATGACCAAGCAAAAGGCAGATTGGACCTATATTTAGATAATATAGATGAGGTAAAGAAGAGAGAAATTAAGGAATTGATTAAGGAGTCCATCAAAGAAGGAAACCCGATATTAGAGATAAATGCCTCTGAACTATTATCTCAATTATATGAGTATAATAAGGAAAATAAAAATAATCAGACTCTAAATTTTTTTAAGCCAATAATCCCACTAGAAGATTTTGAAGCCTTGGAATCGTCATTATATCTGCGAGAAGTATTTATCAAAAATGGTGATGTTTCCAAATTAAAACAGGATATAAGAAAGAGATTTGGTGATAGGGGAAATACTATTGCTAATCTTTGCACAGCCGGATATTTTGAGAAGTTTCTATTACCCCTTTATAACTCCTCAAAAGAAAGATTCAAGGAGTTGTATGAGATTATAGTAGCTAAATCTGTTTTGGCTATATTTATCCATAGCCAAATGTCACAAGAACAAATACCAAAAGATATAACTAATAAGTTAAGGATTTCAACGAAATATGGAATTAAATTTATTCATATTCATGGAATAGGAGACTATAACATTAATAAAATCAAAGAATGCTTAGGAGAACAGAAAGAATATTTCGATTTTTTTCAGAAAGAGATATACGAGAAAGATAATATCATAATTGTGGAGTTACTTTTAAAATAATTTGAGGCAATTTATACAAGATATTTTGAATAGAAAAGGTTAAATAGTTAATAGAAATTACTTCAAAATGGTTTGGTATAATATGTTAAGCTGGTTTAGAAAATATGAACAAATAGAGACTAAACCATCGGAGGCAGAATCACTAAAAAGACAGCTAAAAGAAAATTTAATGCAGTTTAGAAATTGCTTATTTATTAATAGTGCTAGTAAAGATTCCTCTCTTAGAATATTAAGAGAAAGATTACTAAGAGGCTCTCGCCGATTAAGTTACGTTACAGCTTCAAGACTTTGCGATGAAGGCGCTGATGAAAGAGCATTAGAAAGACGCACTTCTATCCCAGGCTTTGAACAATAAATTCAAATCTTCTTTGTTCTTTCTTACCTTGTGAAGCAGGCATTCGACTAAAATAAAGACTTAAATCTCTATTTTATCAAAATCCTCTGCAATTTCAGTTTTAGGAAAAACTTTCCTGGCTTCATCTAAAATAATTTTCTCCCTACCATCATATCTCTGGCTTATATGAGTTAAAACTAATTTCTTTGCTTGAGATTTTTTTGCAATCTCTGCAGCTTGCCTGGCTGTTAAATGCCTGTGCTCTTCTGCCAGCTCCTTGTCTTCTTCTGTATAAGTTGCCTCAGCTATCAGCAAATCCGCTTTTTCAGCTGCTTTAAAGCAGTTCTCGCATAAAGCAGTATCTAAAATAAACGAGATTCTCTTGCCTTTTTCAACATAGCTAACAGAATTTGCTTTTATTTTCTTTCCATCATGCTCTATGTCTTTTCCTTCCTGAAGTTTTTTTAATAGAGGAGAAGAAGGAAGCTTCAGCTCCTGCAGTTTTTTCTTATCAAGCTTTCTTTTGTCTTTTTCTACAAAAGCATAAGCGTTGCAGGGAGCTCCGTGTTTTAATGGAAAAGCCTCTAGATAAAAATCCTGCGTCTCAAGAAATTTCCCAGAAACTTCTTTGACTTCTATTTTTAAATTTCCACGAGGAATAAATAGCCTTTTCATCAGATCTATAAATCTCAAAGTTCCTCTTGGCCCGTAAACCTGAAGAGTTTTATTGTAGCTGTTTAAAGCCAAAGTCTGAAATAATCCAGGCAAACCTAAAACATGGTCGCCGTGAAAGTGTGTTATTAACAGCCTTGTCAGCTTGCAAGGATTAATTTTTGCTTTTCTAAACTGGCGTTGCGCGCCTTCCCCGCAATCTACCAGCATAGTTTCATTTTTATAATGCAAAAGCATGGCTATATGATTCCTTTTCGCAGTAGGAATCGCCTGGCTTGTTCCTAAAAAAACTATTGGTATTTTCATGGTATTGGCAAGAAAAACGAATATTTAAATATTATATTTTGCTTCCAAAGTCAAGCTCCCGTAGCTCAATCTGGATAGAGCACTAGCCTTCTAAGAGCTCTCTTTAAAAAAGAGACTTCGGAGAGAAAAGAACTTTGGAAAGAAAAAAGCTCGATAAAAGCTAGGGGTTGCAGGTTCAAATCCTGTCGGGGGCGTTTTTATTTTTTATTTCCTTTTTTTCCTAAAATTAGTATAAAAAAGCTTAGCCAAAACAAACCAAGAGAAAAGCCAGCTAAAACATCACTAAACCAATGAACACCAAGATAAATCCTGCTAAATCCAATCAGCAAAAAAATAAAAATATTTGCTAAAACAAAAATTATTTTTAAGAAAGAATTTTTAATATTATCTTTAAAACAGTAAATCAGAAAAGAGAAAAAAATTATTGAAATAACTGCATGCCCGCTTGGAAAGCTGTACCTTGATACTCGCAAAAGAGAGTTGGCGGGCCTTATTCTATGTATTAAAACTTTAATTGCAAGATAGGAAAACAAACCAGAGGTTAAGCTGAATGCCAAAACCCACAACTTTTTGTATCTTTTTTGGCAAAAAAGAACTGACGACACGGAAAATAAGAGGACAAGGAGAGGTAAAGGTTCTACAATATTTGTGACAAAAATCATTATTTTGCTTAAAAGAGGATTCCACAATGAGGTTATTTTTATGTTTAACAATAAATCTGTCCTAGTTACTCGATCGTAAGTCAAAACATCTTCTGTAAGTTTAATAAAAACTTAATCTCGACACTCAGCGAGATAGCTCTCGCTAATTCTATTCACTAAACCTATT
>Ga0066639_10002164_pt1 | contig 17284 bp, 19 predicted proteins | sample CryGeyCG2114_010_2_FD_59504 | JGI IMG/M metagenome (GOLD analysis project Ga0066639, IMG submission 59504) | Groundwater microbial communities from aquifer - Crystal Geyser CG10_big_fil_rev_8/21/14_0.10 | ecosystem: Environmental > Aquatic > Deep subsurface > Groundwater | place: USA: Utah...
TTTTCGTATTTTATTTTTACTTCGCTTTTACCGTCAGGTCGAAGGCAGGCGAGTTTTTTGGTTTCTCTTAGCTCATCTACTTTTTCTACTAAACGATGAGCGAGAATAATTGGTAAGGGCATAAATTCTTTCGTTTCGGTAACGGCATAGCCAAATATCATTCCTTGATCTCCGGCGCCGCCTTTGTCAGCTCCTAAAGCAATATCAGGCGATTGTTGATGAATATAAACTGAGACTGGTGATTGGTCGGTAAAATTAAAAGCGGGATTGGTATATCCCAGTCTTTTGACTACTTTCCTAGCGATCTTTTCAAAATCTAAAGACTTAGGACAGGTTACTTCTCCGGCCATAACCACCCTGTTGGCAGTGACTAATGTTTCCACGGCGATCCTTGATTTTGGATAAGCCTTGATGGCGGCATCTAAGACGGCGTCGGAAATTTGGTCACAGACTTTATCCGGGTGACCGGCGGCCACGGACTCAGAGGTAAAATATTGGTAATTCATAAAAAAAAGCTCTCCCAGAAGAGAGCTTGTTGTTGGTTTCCCGCCTTTGGCGGGACATATCTTTCCCTCTTTCGGGTCTAGATTTAGCACCCGCCAACTGGCGGGTTGCTGGACGGCTCGACGGGCTAGTTCCCTCCTCGTCCTCTTGATATTTGTAAAACCAGTAAAACCGATTCCCCGCCAGTTGTCAAGGAGGTCTTTCTCCTCTTTGCTTCCTGACATACCTGCTATAATAGGATTATGCCAAAGAAGGGCAAAAGGACTTTCTTGAAAATCAAGAAAAAGTTTATTTTCATCCCTCCGAAAAAATTAATTGGCAGAAAATGTTTAGGAGTGATTTTCTTAGTTTGCGGGTCACTGGTTTTGGCCTTTTCTTTCGCTATTTTATATGTTTTACCCCGCTTTTTTCCCCCGGAGACCGAGATCGTTGAGATTCGGCCGGAAGAGCCACCTTTTGTGGCCCAAAGAATTTTGATTCCTGGCTCAAGCCTTAGCTTTTTGGTGAAAGAAGACAAAATTGAAGGTAACCTTCCCGCTACTTTGATTAAAATAAAGCCGGGAGATGAAATTTTAGTTTTGGGAAACAAAACTTACCGAAGCTACAAAGTAGTTAATGTTAAAATTGAACCTGGCTCTGCCCCGGCGGCACTCCAGCTGGAGGAGTTAACTCTAAGGCTGGTTTTAGCGCAGTTAACTAAACCGGCGGTAAATATTATTATTGAAGGAGACTTTGTTAATGTCAATTAGAAAGAGTATGGCCAGAGGCGCTAAAAAATTTGAGGAAGCCAAAAAATCCCTGCTTGTCTGGATCTCTGTTTTGGCCTTCTTGGTGTTTGCCTGGCTTTTATTTTATGGGAAGATCAAGGCGGCCGGATTACTTTCTCCGATACTGGGGAAACTCCCCCGGGATGAGGTGGGTTTAATGAAGATGACGGAAGATGTTTTGGGGAAGGCGGTAGAAAAGATTAAGGGTGAAAATGTCCAAAAAGCGGTCAAGAAAAGCAGTGAATTTTTTGAGAGTTCCCAGTATGCCGAACCGGCGCGAGAAGTGAGAGATGAGGTAAAGGAAAAGATTGATCAAACAATCGAATCGGCGAAAGAGCTTCCGGCTAAGGAAATTAAACATATTCAACTTGAGATTTGTAAAGAATGGCTAGGAGAAGAGATGTTAGCCACCGAAAGCGGCGAGGTAAAATAAGCTCCTTTGTTCCAAATATTTATGGAAGAGATTATTCAGAAAATCCAGGATTTAAAAAACCGTTTGCGGCTTTTAGAGGAAAAGCTAAAGATCGGAGAGAAAAAAGGGAAAATTAGAGTCCTTGAGGAAGAAATGACTAAACCTGGTTTTTGGGATAATCGGGAGGAAGCCCGGAATAAGGCAAAACTGCTGGCTGTTTATCAGGAGGAGAAAGAAGAAGTAGAAAATTTCGCCAAAAAACTTTTGCTTTTGGAAGAGACAACTTCTTCCCGTGGGGCAGAGGTACTTTTAAAGGATTTACAGAAAGAAGTCGCCGAATTGGGAAATATTATGGATAGGCTGGAGATAAAAACTTATTTATCTGGTCCTTATGATAATTGTCCCGCGATTATTTCTATTCATGCCGGTCAGGGCGGGACTGAAGCTATGGATTGGGCCCAGATGCTGGAGCGAATGTATCTGAGGTTTGCCGAAAGAAAAGGTTGGAAGGCTGATATTATTGATATTTTGGCTGGGGAGGAGGCAGGGGTTAAGAATGTCACCCTGGTAGTTGAAGGCCCTTTTGCCTATGGGTATTTAAAAGGTGAGGCGGGGGCTCATCGCTTAGTTAGGCAATCCCCTTTTAATGCCGATAAGTTAAGACAGACTTCCTTTGCCTTAGTGGAAGTTTTGCCGGAGGTTCAAGAGACAGCCAAGATTTCTATTCCCGAAGATGATTTGGAATGGGAGTTTTTTCGGGCGTCTTCCCATGGTGGTCAAAACGTCCAGAAAGTTTCGACGGCGGTCAGATTGAAACACAAACCGACGGGAATTATTGTCACGAGTCAGAGTGAACGTTATCAGGAGAGAAATCGCGAAATCGCCCTAAATTTACTGCGGGCAAAACTTTGGCGAATTGAAGAAGAGAACAAAGAAAAACAGAAAAAGGTACTTAAGGGGGAGTTTAAGTTAGCTGGTTGGGGTAATCAAATCCGTTCGTATGTTTTGCATCCGTATAAAATGGTTAAAGACTTAAGAACGGCTCATGAGGTCAGCAATCCTTTTGCCGTATTGGATGGAGAATTGGATGGTTTTATTGAGTCGGAGCTAAAGCAGTTGTCTTAATCCGCCAGTCGGCGGATGGCGGACTAGGGGCTTGTTCTTAGGATGTTGATTATGTTATTCTGTTACTTAGATTACGGTGGTCAAACCCTCCTTCATTAAAATTATGGAGGGTAAAGGAGAAACATGGAACAAACAGTACCAAATCCTGAGCAAGAGCCGGTCATAAAGGGCAAAAAGAGTTTTCCTAAAAAAATTATTATTGTCGGCTTGGTGGTCTTGGTTGTCGGCTTGGGAATTTTGACAGGCTTTTTGTTGGCCGGGCGGGGAAAAGTGGCCGTTGCTCCGGGAGGAACAGGAGTGATCGAAGAGTCGAAAATTGTTAAAGATGCAGAATTTGGTCTTCAGGAAGCGTCTACCTTTACAGACACGGCGACGGGAGTTTTAGAGGCAGGAGGGATTGATGGTGAAGGGACACATAAACTCTTAAGAGAAGGCGGTTCTAGTCAAACAGTTTATCTTACCTCTTCGGTTTTGGACTTAGATCAATTTGAGGGACGAAAAATCCAGATTTGGGGAGAAACTAACAAGGCGCAGAAGGCCGGTTGGCTCATGGATGTGGGAAGAATAAAAGTGTTAGAGTAATAAACAGAGCTTGAAATCGCTTTGCGATTATTAGTAGTTAGTGATTAGTAATTAGCGATTAGTGATTAGTGATTGTTTTCGAGAAAGTAACCAAGAAATTTGGCCAAATCACTGCCCTGCAGGATGTTTCGTTTTCCATCGAGAAGGGGGAGTTTGTCTTTTTGACCGGTCCTTCTGGAGCAGGGAAAACGACGGTGGTGAAATTGATTTTGGGTGAATATCTTCCCACGTCTGGAGAAATCGAGGTTGTTGACAAAAAAGTCCCTAAAATTCCCAAAAGAAAACTTTATCTTTGGCGAAGAAAAGTGGGCGTAGTTTTTCAGGATTATAAACTCTTTGACGATAAGACGGTCGAAGAAAATGTCGCTCTTCCTTTGGAAATTCAAAATATATCTTCAAAAGAAATCCGTTCCAGAGTTGAGAAAACATTATTGTTAGTTGGGCTTAGTGAAAGGGCGAATCTTTTTCCGGCACAACTGGCAGGCGGGGAATTGCAGAGAACTTCGTTAGCAAGAGCGATTGTGACTGCTCCGGAGATACTTTTGGCAGATGAACCAACCGGGAATTTGGACCCGGCGACTTCTTTGGAAATGGTAAAGCTTTTTAAGGAGATTAATGAAAAAGGGACAACTACTTTGATGGCGACTCATAATCGAGAAATTGTCGATTCGTTCAAAACAAGAGTGATAGAGCTGGATAAAGGGAAAGTGGTTAGAGACGAGGAGGAAGGAAAATACCACAAGAAATAATGTAAAATTTAAAGCCATAATCCAAAATTTGAAAGATGTTTAAAACTCTTAAACAACATATTTTTCGCTCGCCATATCAATCATTGGCGGCCATTTTGGTCGTTAGTTTTTCCCTTTTTGTCATTGTCCTCTTTGGTCTTTTGGGGGCGGGTTCAAGTACGGTTTTACAATATTTTGAATCTCGACCTCAAGTAAGTGCTTTTTTGAAAGATGAGACCAAGCCACAAGAGATAGAGCTCATAAGAGCTAAACTGGAAGCTGCCGGCAAAGTCAAGAGTATAACCTATATTTCCAAAGAAGATGCCCTGAAAATTTATCAGGAGCAAAATAAAGACAAACCTTTGCTTTTGGAAATGGTAACCGCTAAAATCCTTCCCGCGAGTCTGGAAATTTCCAGCAAAAACCTTTCTTTTTTGAAAGAGATTGCTGAAGATTTGAAGAAGGAACCGATAGTGGAAGATGTCATTTTTCAGGAAGACGTGATTCAATCCCTTTCTAAATGGATGGTAACTTTAAGAAAAATCGGGATTGCCATCGGGGTGTTTCTGCTTTCTGTTTCTGCCTTGACGATTTTGATAATCTTAGGAATGAAAACCTCCCAAAGAAAAGGAGAAATCGAAATCCTGAAACTTTTGGGGGCGTCTTCTTGCTATATTTGTTTCCCTTTTTACCTTGAAGGAATTCTTTATGGTTTGTTGGGAGCAGTTTTATCTTGGGGACTTTCCTATCTGGCCCTTTTATATACCACCCCTTTTATAGTTGATTTTTTGTCGGGAATTCCTCTTCTCCCGGTACCGTTCCTCTTCATGCTTAAAATTTTGGCTGGTCTTTTGGGTTTGGGAGTAATAGTTGGCTTTTTGGGAAGTTTTTTGGCCGTGGTTCGCTTCGTCAAATCCGTCAGATGAAAAAAAAATTTTTGCTGCTTTCTTTAGCGGCCTTAACCCTGTCCTTCATATTTTTGTCCGTTATTAAAAGAGAGGTCAAAGCAGACCAAATTTCCGACTTGCAAGGACAAATCTCCGAGTACGAAAGGCAAATTGTCGAATTGGAAAAACAAAAAGACAGTTTGACTCAGCAAATTTCCTTGATGGACAGGCAGATTAAGGTCACCAGCCTTAAAATTTCTCAAACCGAAGCCCAAATTAAATCTTTGGAAAAGGAAATCGTGGCTCTTTCGGGTAAAATCATCCGCCTGGACGGTTCACTCGATTATCTTTCTAAAGTTTTGCTCTCGCGGGTAGCCGAGACTTACAAAAAAGGTAAAGTTGACCCTTTTTTTCTTCTTTTGTCTTCCAAAAATTTTTCCCAGTTTGTCACTAACTTACGGTTTTTACAGACGGTTCAGCTTCATGATCGGGAGATGCTTTTGGCCATGGAAAAAACCAGAACCAGTTACGATGAGCAAAAACAGCTTAAAGAAAAGGCTCAGGCTGATTTGGAAAAGTTACAAAAACAGCTTGAGGCACAAAAGAAACAACTCGATGTTCAAATCGCCGACCGAAAAAGATTGTTGGATGAGACTAAAGGTAAAGAAGCGAATTTCCAGAAGCTTTTGGCTTCTGCCCGGGCTGAGCTTGAAGCGATCTTGGGGATTTTGGAAGGCAAAGGGACGGAAAAAGAGGTTAAGAAAGTTTCTGAAGGAGAGAGAATCGCTTCGCTTATTCCCGGAGAATCATGTAATTCCAGCGGCACTCATCTTCATTTTATGATAGCTCGCGATAACCAAACCGTTAACCCCTTTAGCTTCTTAAAAAATGTTGACTCTGAAAATTGCTCCGGCTCTTCCTGCGGAAGCGGTGACGGAGACGCCTTTAATCCGGCCGGTGACTGGAATTGGCCGCTCTCCCCTAAAGTTAAACTTAATCAAGGTTACGGCTATACTTGGGCAATTCAGCATACCTGGGTAGGGAGAATTTATCAATTTCATAATGGGATTGATATTGAAGGCTCATCTTTAGAAGTAAAAGCGGTCAAGCCGGGGACTTTGTATTTGGGAAGTTATGTTGGCAATTGTGTTTTGCGATATGTTAGAGTGCGTCATGAACAAGATAACTTTGACACATATTATCTTCATGTCAATTATTAGAAAGATTGTTTTTTGGGGAATATTTTTCTTTTTATTTTTTAGAGGAGAGAGTGCCTTTGCAACTAATCTTCTTAACAATCCGGGTTTTGAAGAAGGAGTCTCGCCTTGGGAGAAGTACGGAGGAGAAGTAGCGCAAGACATAAGTAATGTACGTAGTGGCTCTGCAGCGGCAAAACTAACCAGCACGACTGACAGCACTAAATGGATTTTTCAAATAATTCCAGTGACTGGAGGGACTCCCTATGTTTTTTCCGGATACGGAATAAAGAATGATCCAAATGTCTCCTCAGTTTTTTTAAGAATAATCTGGTACAGTACTACCGATGGGAACAACTCAATATCTGATGTAGATTCGACAAGTTCTCTTACTGATAACAGTTCCGAATATCGTTTTCTTTCGACTGGAGCGGTAAAAGCACCGGATAATGCTCACTCCGTAGGGGTGAAAGGAATGGCGGCTTTTTCTTCAAAGACCCAGGCTTCTGTTTATTTTGATGACTTTACCTTTGAAGAAACGGTTTTACCTACTCCTACACCAACTCCCACTAACACTCCAGCTCCCACCCCAACTGTGGCACCACCAGCCACAGATACCCCTGCTCCCGAATCTCCCACTGCCACTCCCGCTCCTACTTCAACTCCCCGGCCGACGGCAACTCCGACGATAGGTATTTCTTTAGAGCCGACAGAAAGCTTGGAGCCGGATTTAGGACCGACAGAGGGGCTGACCAGAGAAGAGATATTAGGTTTATCAGACAATGAAGCCTCTCCCTCGTCAGAAATAAACAAAAGAATTCCCTGGTTTCCGATTTTGGCGATTACCGCCGGAATTCTCTTTATCGGCTTTTCCATCTTCACTTTCTTAAAAGCTAAGAGTCAAAGCCGACAAAGCCAAGAGATAGCTTAAGGGGTTACGTTTGTGTTAGTATTGATTTTACCGAGCAATGAAGAAAATAATCTCTTTTTGGCTGCCCCCGGTATTATGGATGAGTCTTATCTTTTTTCTTTCCTCTTTTCATAAGCTGCAGGCTTCCCCTGTCGGTTGGCAGGATTTTGTTATCCGTAAACTGGCCCACTTTTGTGAATATGCGATTCTTTGTTTCCTTTGTTATCGCGGACTGAAGAACACCACCAAAGTTTCTTTGGCAAAAGGTTTGTTATTGGCTTTCTTTATGGCTGTTCTTTACGCTTTGAGCGATGAGTATCACCAGACCTTTATCAACGGCCGGACCGGCCGGTCTTTTGATATCTGGGTTGACAGCTTCGGGGCAATTGGCGGTTTGCTTTTTGTATTAAAATTGGTCAAGCTCTTGCCAGAGAAAGTACGAAAGATAATTGCGGTTTAATTATCAATTATCTGTGTAAATCCGTTGCGCGTCGGCAAGAACATTAAGGCTTGGTTTTTGATTCGGATAGCGCAATAATCAGTGTAAATCTGAGCCTTTATGATAAAAGTTATTTGTAAATGAAGATTTTAGTCACTGGCGGGGCCGGCTATATTGGTTCTCATACGGTCGCGGAACTTCTTAAGCAAGGCCATGAGATTATTGTTTTTGATAACCTGGTTTATGGGCACAAAGAGGCAGTGGCTTGTCCCTTGGTGATCGGGGATTTGCTTCATAAGGAAGAAATAAACACTGTTTTCGAAAAAGTAAAATTTGATGGGGTAATCCATTTTGCCGCTTATACCGCTTCAGGAGAATCGATGGAGGTGCCGGCAAAATACTTTGAGAACAATTTGCAAGGAGGACTGAATTTATTGGAGGCGATGAGGCATCACGGCGTAGACAAAATAGTTTTTTCTTCTACGGCAGCGGTGTATGGTTTCGTTGGCAAATTGCCCTTAGTTGAAGACGGAGAAAAGAAACCCAGTTCTGTTTATGGTCAATCTAAGTTAATGTTTGAGACAATCCTTGAATGGTATAACCAACTTTTTGGAATAGGCAGTATTAGGCTTCGTTACTTTAATGCCGCTGGCGCCTCTTTGGATGGTTCGATTGGCGAGGATCATAAGCCGGAAACACACCTCATCCCTTTAATAATGCAAACCGCTTTGGGATTAAAAGAAAAGCAAATAATTTTTGGCAATGATTATAAAACTCGAGACGGAACAAATGTTCGGGATTATATTCATGTCTTAGATTTGGCCAGCGCCCACATAAAAGCCTTAGAATATTTATCTTCAAAAAAAGTCAGCGATGTTTTTAATATGGGGACCGGGAGAGGATATTCCAATTTGGAAGTGGTAGAGATGGTCAAAAAAATAACCGGTGTTGACTTCCCGGTGGAAATTGGTTCGCGAAGACCAGGAGATGCGGATGCCCTTTACGCTGACAGTTCAAAAATTAAAGAAATCTTAGGCTGGGAGCCGAAATATTCCGATTTGGAAATAATTATTAAAACTGCCTGGAATTGGCACAAAAGTCATCCGGGTGGTTTTGCGGGTGGATAATAAAATTTGAAAGAAAACCATAGGTTTTCTTTCATGAAGAAGGGAGGTGAAACAGATGAAAAAAAAGTTAATAATTTTGTTTTTCGGATTGATAATTGGCGGTTTGGTTTTGGCTTTAAGCGGAAGATTTTTCTCTTCGCAAGCTTTGGAACTACCCTTTCCTCGGGAAAATAGAGGTTTAGTCAGAAAAATTGTGGTTTTTGAGCCAAGAATTTTGGATGAGTCAGCGAGAGAAGCGTTAGTGGAGAGATTTGGTGGGGTGAGAGTCAAGAACTTGGATTTAATTAGCGGTAAAGCGGTGCTTTTGCCACCGGCCGCCGTGGAGATTTTAAGACGGCAGGCTGGAGTGCTAAGAATTGATGATGACGTTATCGTTGAGGCTTTGGTAGACCGGTCCGTGTTTTCCAGACGGGTAAGGCCAACCCCGACGCCCACTACTCCTCCGGTGCAAATTCTACCTTGGGGCGTAGACCGAATCGAGGCGGAAAAAGTTTGGGCGACTACCAGCGCTGATTTGATTAAAGTGGGAATTATTGATACCGGGATTGATGTTAGCCATCCGGATTTAGTTGAGAATCTTAAAGGAGGAATTAATACTATTAGATACGCCAGCGGCTACAATGATGATAATGGCCATGGTACCCACGTGGCTGGAATAACGGCGGCAGTTAATAATTCTTTTGGCGTGGTCGGCGTCGGACCGCAAATTGATCTTTACGCTGTCAAAGTCTTAGACCGGCGCGGTTCCGGCTATCTTTCCGATGTCATTGAAGGGCTTGACTGGGCGATTAAAAACGGAATGCAGGTAGTAAATATGAGTTTAGGGACTTCAGCGGACGTTCTCTCTTTCCGGGAAGCGGTTCAGAGAGTAAATAGTGCCGGAATTGTCCAAGTGGCGGCGGCTGGTAATAGTGGAGGGAGTGTTCTTTATCCGGCAGCTTATCCGGAAGTGCTGGCTATTTCCGCTACCGATCAAACTGATACAATTGCTTCTTGGTCGAGTAGAGGGGCGGAAATTGATTTGGCGGCACCAGGAGTAAGCATTTACTCGACTTATAAAGGTTCGAAGTACCAGACCATGAGCGGAACCTCAATGGCGTCTCCTCATGTGGCCGGAGCGGCGGCCTTGGTTTTGTCAGTACCAAGTAAGTGTGAGTATTTGATAGATGCTATTTCTGGTTGCTCTCCAGCGGAAGTCCAAAAAAGATTAGAGATGACCGCCAAAGATTTGGGGGCTAGTGATCTCTATGGTTACGGTTTAGTTGATGCGGAGAAAGCAGTCCTTCAATAGATGAAGGAAACTTAATTTTTTTTAGTCCCTTCTTAAAGAAAGGGAATGTTTTTGGGTCAAAATTTTAGAATTCCCAACCCGATTAGGCCGACCAGGATTAAGTAAATTCCCACTAAAGTTGACAACAGTTTTGGGTTGAATAGAATCAAGACCCCAAAGACGATTGCCACCAAAGCATTAAGATTTTTTAAAATAAATGTCATGGGCAGTCTTCTCCTTTCTAATATATGATACTGCCGAAGTAAGTATTAATGTCAAGAAGGATAAGTTTTAGCTTCACACCTTCAAGGTCGGATAGGTTCACACCTGCTATTGTAGCTTCACACCTTCAAGGTCGGATAGGTTCACACCTGCTATTGACTAGGAGAGAATCTTGTTTCACAATTAAATCGTGGGAAAAGTTATTTTGGCTAATAATGAAATTTATCATGTGTTTAATCGGAGTATTGAACAGAAACCAATTTTTACGGACAAAAGGGAGCGTGACAGAGCCTTGTTGACTTTGGATTTTTACCGTTTTTCAAAAATTTCAACAGGGTTGGCTCAAGTTCTTAAACTAGAACTAGAAAGAAGAAATTTCTTTCTTTCTCAATTGAAAGAAAAAGGGGAAAAGCTGGCGGAAATCTTAAGTTTTTGCTTAATGCCCAATCATTACCATTTGCTTCTTAGGCAAATACAGGAAGGAGGGATAAGGGAGTTTATTAGTAACTTTGGCAACAGTTATACTCGATATTTTAATACGAAACATAAAAGAGTTGGGCCAATTTTCCAGGGTTATTTTAAGTCTGTTCGGATAGAAGACGAGGAACAACTTATTCATGTTGTCCGTTACGTTCATCTTAATCCAGTTGTTTCATACTTAGTTAGCCAAGACGATTTGGAAAAATATCCTTATTGTTCGTTTCAAGAATATCTCGGAAAGAAAGAAGGCTTTTGTAATAAAAATATAGTTATGGATCATTTTTTATCTATCGATAAGTTTACAAATTTTACTTTTGACCAAGTTGATTACGGAAGAAAATTGGAAGCTATTAAACACTTAATCCATGAATAATGTCCTGTTTTTTCGAAGGTGTGAAGCTGTTACACCTTGAAGGTCGGTTTGGTTATACAAAAACTGTCAACAATCTTCCTTTTAAAAAATCCCCATTTAGCCAATTAAATCACGGTTTTTTGCTTCGCCAAAAAACTTGACAGTCCTCATTAAATTAATATAAGTTATTTGCTAATGTCTCCTTTTTTATCCGATAGTTTTTTCGCTATGGGTCAGTTCACTAGCGACAGAAACAAAAAAAGCCTATTTTCAGAAGGACTAAAGACTAAACATCTTTGAATTTTCTTAATTAAAGGTTGAAAATTTCTTAAATTAGAATCGGCCCGCCAAATTTTACCTCTTGAACCCGTCAAACGGGTCTCGAGGAGCAATTTTAGGCGGGTAAAGCAAAGAAAGGAGGTGAATAAATAATGAAAAGAATTTTACTTTCTGTAATGACGGTTGCTTTGGTTTCCGCCGTGGCATTCGGCGCCACCAGAGCTTTCTTTACTGATGAAGAGAAAAGTGTTGGTAATACTCTTGCTGCCGGAGTTGTTGATATTGTGGTCAATGGTCAAAATCCTTGGCAAACGAGCGAACCGTTTAAATTAGAAGATATGAAGCCGAGCTATACCAAATATATAGCTTTTACTGTTAGGAATTTGGAGGAAAGCAATGAAGTTAATCTCTGGAAACATATTAACATTACTAGTCAGAGCGACGGCACTATAACAGAGCCAGAGTGTGCAGAAGGGGGAGGGCAGTGGACAGGCGGTGGAACAGTATGCACAAATCCAGCAGACTGTTGTGCAACTGATTATACCCCACGAAACAACTTAGCTGCCTATACGCTCTATGATTTATATGTATGTGCTGATCCCGGCCAAGGTAATACAGGTAGATGTGAAGTAGATGAGGATAGCAAACCCGTGATTCTTGGTGATTGGATACCGATTATTACAGAGAACCAGTATGTCCGGCTTGATAATATCAGCAGTGCTTGGATTAAATTAGGTCAATTAGTTCCAGCTAAAGAACTGAAAGTGGTCCAGAGTTATCATTTAAGTTCTTGGCCAAACGCTCCAGAACCAGAAGTAACAAATTGGGCACAAGGTGATGTAATGACGTTTGATATAGAGCTAATGGCAACGCAATTGAATGCGCCTGGTCCCGAAGGTGTTCAAGCATCTGTAAATTTGGAGAACAAGAATCCAACAACTTGGGTACCGATTATTGACGACATAGGAGGAACATTGTCCTACAACACTTCCGGCCCGACTTTCAATTACAGTTTTACCGGAAAAGTTCCTTTGGCAAGTACAGCTTATTGTCTGATTTACTATGCTGATCCTTGGCCAGGAGATGGTAAGACCCATTCTGCGGGTACGGGTATGGATATTGCTTGTGGAACATCTGGATCTGACAGAAGTCTTAGTTTGAGTGGTAACCCAGACTTGGGAGACTTACCAAACTTGGATGACCAGAACTCTCCAGGTGGAGCCAAACTTCAGGTTGTTCTAGATACTGACTATGATAATGGCAATCATAGGATGATTGGTTGGAACCCAAGCAATTATTTGTTTGAGATGAACCTGATTACATACAAAAAGACTCCTTAAGGATAGATTTGGTTTTGTAAACAGTCTAGTGGGGCAGAAGTAATTCCCCTGCCCCACTAGAGGTAGGGTATAAAATTAAAAGTGAAAAGTGTTGAAAAAAATAAAAACAATCGGCAATGTTATTTATTGGCTGGTTATTGCTGTTTTGGTGGTTATTGCTGTCTCGACTGCCTTTTCCGTTCTCAAAATCCCAGGTGGGCTTAAACTGCTGGTGGCACAGAGCGGTTCGATGGAACCAACCGTGAAGACAGGGTCGGTAGTTTTAATCAAAAACCAAGATACTTATAGTGTCGGCGATATTATCACTTTTGTTGGAGGTGGCGGAGATTCCACTACCCATAGAGTAACTAAAACAAATATTGTTAGTGGGAAAGAAGTTTTTAATACCAAAGGCGATGCCAATCAAGCTGAAGATCGAGAAACAGTAAGTATTGATAATATTTTGGGTAAAACTGTTTTTACAGTTCCGTACTTAGGCTACTTGGTTTCTTTTACCAAAACACAAAAAGGATTTATTTTTCTTATCGTCGTTCCGGCGGTAATTATCATTTTTAGTGAGATTCTTAACATTAAAAAGCAAATTTTAGAGCTGGTTGAGAAAAGGAAGGACAAAACACTTGCTACGTCGTAAAAATGCCAGAATTTAATCGGAAGACCAAAATTTTTCTTCTTTTGCCTCTCGTTTTGGGCAGTGCTTTTCTTTTCTTTAAATATACTAAAGCGCAATTTTTCGATTCGGAAAAAGTTTTAGGCAATACAATTCAAGTGGGAATTTGGGGAGAAGGGTCGCCGGAACCAACGCCGACATCGTCTGAAATAATCCCCACCCCGACAGAAACTCTGACTCCAACGCCAACTGGAGAAATTCCTCTTCCAACAGCAACTTCTACACCGACTTCTACTCCAACGCCCGCCTCGCTGGTTGCGGGAAGTGTGGTTATAAACGAGCTGATGTGGATGGGATCGGTGGGAAATTCCGATGATGAATGGATAGAATTGCGTAACACTACTGGTCAGGAAATTAATCTTTCTGGTTGGCAATTAACTAGACTTATTAGTTCAGAAACTTTAATGTTAACTATTCCTTCTGGCAAAACAATTCCTGCGAATAGTTACTTTTTAATTTCTAGACTGGACAAAGTTAGTTCTGCCATTAGCGTTGAGCCAGATTTGGTAGATTCAAGCGTTCTCTTAAGAAATAATGATCTACAGATTAAACTTTATAAAGGAAATTGGACTGATAGTTTTAATTTAATTGATACAGCCGATGATGGTAGTGGTGCTCCCCTTGCTGGAAATCATTCTCCTCCTTTAGAACAATCTATGGAACGAAACGATGATCCGTCAACTGGTTGGCAAACTTGCACGAATGGTGCTTGCAACGATACTACTTATTGGGATGAGGAAGGAGATAATTACGGAACACCCAAGGCACCAAATCTCTAAAAAATGAAAAAAACCTTAAAAATTTTACTGATACTGGTAGGCGCTTTTTTGCTGATAAATTCAAGAGATAAGTTCCGCCAGCTAATCTTAGGAAGAACAGCTCAAGCAGTGGGTGACCTAATAATTGACTGGGGCGTTCCGGCTGGCCAGCCAATATTTATGGTTGATAATTTTATGCCAGGAGACACGGAAACCAGGCAAGTCTCCATTTTTAATGGGGCTTCTTCAGTAAAGCCGGTCGCTATTGTCGGCACTAAGACAGAAGAACTGGCTAATCTGGCCAATGTTTTGGAGATTATTATTTCTCAGAATAGCACTGACCTTTATGGCGGCAGTCTAGGAACAAAAACTTTAACTCAATTTTTTCAAGAGAGTACGATTCCCAATGCCATTTTTCTTTTTAACTTAAACCCCGGTGAGTCGAAAAAAATAAACTTCACGGTCAAATTTCAGGAAGGAGCCGGGAATTCTTTTCAAAAAGCGAAAGTTGTTTTTGATATTATTATTGGCCTTTATTATCAGATTCCTGAAGAGTGCCAATGGATTAAGTTTAGCCGGCCGCCGATATTCGGGACAGAAAAAAATGATGTTTTGCGCGGAGGCAATGGCAACGATTTAATTTTTGGCTTTGCCGGCAATGACCGAATTTCCGGTTCAAACGGAGATGATTGTCTGGTTGGCGGGTTGGGGATTGACAGGATAGACGGCAGTAATGGTAATGATGTTATTTTGGGAGAAGCAGGCAACGATGTGATTGACGCTAGTAACGGCGATGACCGGATTTTTGGAGGAGAAGGAAATGATAGGGTTGATGCCAGTAACGGTAATGATTATGTCGAGGGTAACGAAGGGGATGACACTTTGCGCGGAGGAAACGGTAATGATATACTCCTGGGAGGATTGGGAGATGATACTGCCCGGGGAAATTTAGGCAATGACCGTTGTGAAGCAGAGACAAAATATAATTGCGAACACTAAATCTATATAAAAAAATTCTAATAACCAATAATCAAATCTCAAATTTTGTGTCTTTGAAATTATATTCAATTCTCTTTTTGCCTTTCTTGTTAGCTTCAACCGCCGTTTCCCGGGTAGAAACCCATGTTGAGACCAGCGGCGAGGGAAATGTTATCATAGAAAATTCCGCCAAGGCCGAAGCCAACGGCCAGTCAGTGGAAGTTCATTCCCAGGAGCCCGGGAAAATCGAAGCTAAAATAGAAAACGGCGAGGTTTCGGTTCAAAAAAGCCCCAGTTCGCAGCCGACGATTATCATTACCCTTGGCCCGACGCCAGAGGTGAAGCTAGAGGCAAAAGAGCTAAAGGAAGAGCAAGCGTCCCTTAGCAAAATTATAAATAATAGAACATCGTCGATATATTGTTTTTTAAGAGGACTATTCTTGAGACTCATTAAACCGTTTCGTTTTAAGACTTGACAACCGAAAAAGTTTTCTATATAACTAAATTATACAAGTTTACAATCCCATAGAGGTAATTTGACTAAAATCCTTTCTGCCCAAAGTAGTAGTCTTTGGGTTTTTGATTGAGAACAAAATGATTCTGCCCAAAAAAACTTATGTCTTCTTATTCCACGACCAATATTTCTGGCCAACTTATTCAAGAAATTTCCGAAGCTTTGACAGGGCTCGATTACGGGAGCCTGGAGATTTACGTGACCGGGAATGAAGTAGTTCAAATAACTAAAAGACAAATTAAAAAGACTAATAATAAGAAATAAATTCTAAACTCGAAGCACGAAATTCTAAACAAATTCAAATGACCAAAATTTAAATGACCAAAATGTTTTTGTTATTGGAACATTCGAATTTTGGAAATTGTTTCGGATTGCTCGCATTGAGAATTTCTTTGAAATGCGAATTTAGTATTTCGGATTTTTTAATTAGAGTTGCTGACCGCAAACGCCCCGTAAAATTCGCTGAAAGCGAATTAACGGGGCAAGGAGGCAGAAGGTAAAGAGCCGACCGCAAACGGAGGCATCACAGTAAAATGTGGTGCTTTTTTTGGTGATTTACCAGAAAAATTGGAGTTGTAAACGAACAATTTTTCGCAAGTAAATCATAATCCGCCAAAGTTGCGGAGGGATTATTTGAAAATTTCTGAAATAAGAATTGACCCGCCAAATTTTACCTCTCGAACCCGTCAAACGGGTCTCGAGGAGCAATTTTAGGCGGGCAGGCGAAAGGAGGTGAATAAGATATATGAAAAAAATTGCAGCTTTAATTGGCGCAGGCGCTTTATTGCTTTCCGTCGCCACTCCAGCGTTTGCATGGTGGTGGGGTGGAAGTCGGGACACGGCGATTGTGACTAACAGCGCTATTGCAACAGCCGACACCGGACTTAATAGCCAGGGTAATTATGTCGTTGCTGGTGATGATGTCAGGGGAGGAGTTAATGTTTCTGGTAATAATAGCCTGACCACTGGTGAGGCATCCGCGACGGCTACGGCAGTTGTCGTTGCCAATACCCATAAAGAATGTTGTCCTTCTCCCTGTATTGGCTATGCTTGTGGAGGTGGATTCGGCGGTGGTTCTAATCGCTGTGAATGCCCTCATACCGACTATGCCAATGTTAACAACGGTGCCAGCGCAGGAGCATTTACCAGCGGGAATTTCCAGGGTAATTCTGTTGAAGCTGGTGAGGATGTTGGTTCTCGATGTGGAGGTGGAAGCACCTATGTTTCCGGAAGCAATACCATGAGGACCGGCGATGCCAGTTCTACGGCTCGTGCTTGGACAGTCGTTAACACCCATGTTGCTTTCTAAGCAGTGAGTGAGAACATTGACTAACTAGTCAATGGTTAGTTGGATCCCGGGGGCGCACCAGACGGTGCACCCTCGGGAAACCCGAAAACAAAAATACAAAATACTTAATACTAAATACTGAATACTTAACAAATTGGAGACACCGATTTTTTTAAAAAAAATTCAAAAAGCCCTTAGTTTATTACTTGCGGTTTTGTTGCTGATTAATCCACTGGCGGTGCCAGTGGTTTACGCTGAGGATGGCGATTCTCCAGCGGAAATAGTTTCTCCTTCACCAACTCCCTCTGATCCAGCCCCAGCTCCAGCCGATTCATCACCACCGCCGGCCGATTCATCGGCTCAAGATAGTGGTTCAACACCATCCGAAGCTCCGCTATCAACCATTGATACCGGGGATGCCAAGGCTTCCTCGACTGTCGATACCACCGTAAACAGTAA
>Ga0066639_10002171_pt1 | contig 17251 bp, 13 predicted proteins | sample CryGeyCG2114_010_2_FD_59504 | JGI IMG/M metagenome (GOLD analysis project Ga0066639, IMG submission 59504) | Groundwater microbial communities from aquifer - Crystal Geyser CG10_big_fil_rev_8/21/14_0.10 | ecosystem: Environmental > Aquatic > Deep subsurface > Groundwater | place: USA: Utah...
GAAAAATTTGATGAATTTGCACATGATATTGCAGTGGGGAAGATATATGGGTATGAAAAAAACGCAGAGAATAATGTCACTATTACAACATACACATCTTTTCTATCATCAGTTGAGAATAATGAGTTAAATATTGAAGAGGTAGAATTGCTAATTTTAGATGAGGTTCACAAAGCTTTAAGTGATAGACGTATGGATGCTGTTAGAAAATTTGAAAATTCAATTGTAATCGGGTTTACGGCAACGCCAGAATATGCCTCCAACAAGAAAGTTTCCGATTTATTACAAAGAGAAATTCATTCCGTAAATCTGATAGAGGCCACAGAATTAGGAATGACTTCTCCCTTTTCTGTATATCTAGTGGAGACCAACTCTGATATTTCTAATATTAGAGTGAGTTCCACTGGAGATTACTCAACAGATGAATTAGAAAAAGCAATCAATACAGAGGAGCGAAACGAGGCTGCAAGACTAATATATGAAGAGTTATTTAAGGATGAAAAAGCTATAGCGTACTGCACTAACATACAACATGCAGAAGACATGACGAATAAATTCTTACAACACGGAATTTCTGCAGAGACAATTAATGGTGACTTAACAAAAAAGCAAAAAACAGAAATACTGGAAAGGTTCCGTTCGGGAGAGACAAGTGTCCTTTGCAACGCAGATCTTCTAATTGAAGGCTTCGATGAAGCATCTTGTAATGTTTGCTTGAATCTGAGACCAACACTATCCCCAATAGTTGCAGAACAGAGGGGAGGAAGAGTATTAAGACTTGATCCATCAAATCCCGAAAAACATGCTTACATTGTTGATTTTTTTGATTTAAATACTAGGGAAGATAAAAGACCAGTATCTTTTGCAGATGTTGCTGGAGGGGCATACGCAATGAAAAAAACATCGGTGAGAGAAAAGAATATAGGCACAACAGAAGACGATAAAGAAAAATCCTCAGTTAAAGTAGAAGGAATAAATGTTGTAGTAAATCCAACTGAAGTTATGAGTATTTTAAGACAAAGAATAAATGAAGAAATTGAAACTTCAGAAACTGAAAGAATTACTCCTAGAGATTTGAAGGACATGTATAATATACCAAATACAACTTTCTGGAAAATAGAGACTGCATTACTGAAAAAGCATCCTGATGAATTTAGTCGAGAAAAAGGAAAACCTCTAAAGGCAACAGAAAAGGGCATTGAAATATTAATATCTGAATTAGAAAAACGAAAAACATCCACGAGAAAGGTTCCAGAAGATTATGTCAAAATTAGCCTAACCGAACTTGGGTCAATGTACAACGTGTCACATTACACTCTTATCAGAATATTAAAAAGAGCTATTGAGGAAGATTTAGAGATCATATCATCTGGCTTGGGTTCTGGAGTTTATTACTTTGCGTCTGAAAAAGGACTAAATGACTTTATACAACTTATTCAAGAACATGAAAAAAGACCAGATGAATATGAGGAGTTAAAAAAACAAGGATTTATTGAAATAAGCCTTTCTAAATTACAAAAGGAATTTCCTGTACGCCAAATTAAATTCTGGAGAGCAGTATCAGATTTTACAGAACAACACTCTGACAAAATAGTCAGAACTGGAGGATGGAGACCAACCCTTATTACAGAAGAGGGCCTCAGTATATTAAGAGAAATGGTCCTTGAAAATTCATAGATGTTTTTTATCTCCTATTTCCTTGGTGGAATTTCTTATGTACCTCTTTGAGGCGGGGGTTAGTTACATGTGTATATATTTGCGTCGTAGATACATTTTTATGCCCAAGCATCTCCTGTACAGAGCGAAGATCGGCTCCATTTGACAATAAGTCCGTCGCAAATGAATGACGAAGTGTATGTGGAGTTGCATCAACAGGTATCCGTGCTTTTCTGACATATTTTTTGATAGCCCTTTGCACAGACCTTGCAGTAAGCCTCATTTTTTCCCCATTATTAAGCCCGCTCTTTTCGCGTGAATATCTTATAAAAAGAGGAGAGTAGGAATCATGTCTTGCCTCCACATACTTACCGAGCCAAAAAATACAAGAGTCAGATAAAAAAACAATTCTAGCCCGACCGCCTTTACCGATAATTCCCAGCTCGCGAGTCTTAACGTTGATTGCCTCACGATTTAGCTTTACAAGCTCCGATACTCGAAGACCTGTTGAGAAAAGCATCTCAAGTAAAGCCCTGTCACGCAGGCCTATTTCATTATTTATATCAATGCAGTCTAGAAGATCCCGAATATGGTCCCGCTCAAGAAATTTAAGAGATCTTGACTCACCACGTGGCAAGTCAATCTTTTCAGGTGAAAGAGTATCAAAATCATTTCTTATAAGAAAACGCAAAAAAGAGCGGAGTGCAATTATGTGATAACCCTGCGTTACCTGCTTTAGAGGGTCACCTGTTTTGGTGTCTTTTATACGGGACAAGTATGCCCGATATTCCCTCACCATAGAAGTGGTTAGCTTTTTAACTGAGGTCTTCGGGTGTTTTTCTTCCATCCAAGAGGCAAAACGGTTGAGATAAAACCCATAATTGCGAATAGTCAGCTTGGAAGCATTCTTTTCAATCTCAAGGTATTCTAAAAAATTCTGAATTAATGTATCAAGATCATGCTTTGCCATGGAGTAGATAAGCACATTTTACGACTCGAGTTAGACTTATCTTAAAATGTGCAAATATTTAACGACCCACAAGTGTGTCGTTAAATATCATTGTACGACATTACAAATATACTTTACAACTTTGAATTCCAGCTTTTGAATTTATTTTACCCCAATGGATTCTGCTTATCCTTCAAATGCTCCCAACTCTTAATGTATCGCTTAATTCCAAAAAGATTATATCTGAGTATTAGAAAAAGGGCAGAGGAGAAGAGTATAAGTCCTGTCACAAGAAATTGTGAAGCAAGGTTTATATATGCGATTAAAGCACCGGCAATTACAGGGCCAATAATTCTTCCAAGTGACGTAAATGAAAATGCAATACCCATCGTAGCGCCCTGCCCTTCTTGTGTTTCCTCAGAAAGTATCGTGTTTATTAGTGGGCGTATCATACTTCCCCCGAAGACAGAAAAACCTGTAAAAGCAACAAGCATCCCCCATGTAGAAGAATAAGGAATAAGCACTTGACCAATCCCCATAAATAAAGCAGCTGCAACAGCTGTTTTATACTCTGTATAGCGCGCAACAAGAAATGGCAAAACAATAAATTGCGCAACAGCAGACACAATACCGATAAATGAGAAAACAACCCCTATATCCGTACTGGTAAATCCAAAAGATGCTTCAGTAAATAAAGGGAATGCGACCTGAAAATTTGAGATAGCAAATGCCCAGGCAAAAATAGAAAAAAATAAAACATTCATATTTCCTCTCGCTCCCCGTATAAGTCTTGGAAAGACTGACACAAATGTTCTGGGTCTTATTTTTTCATGTACTCGTGCAGACAAAGAGAGTGACTCCGGAAGAAAAAAATAGACAAAAAGTGAAGCAAATAGACTAACAATTGCAGCCACAAAAAAGGGAATCGATGATCCAAAAATAGATAAAAGTCCGGCAACGCCGGGACCAACCATAATCCCAAGGGCAAACATTGCAGTAAGCCTTCCCATATATTTAGCTCTTGTTGCCTCCTTTGTACTATCCGCAATATAAGCAGAGGCTATTGGAAATGACCCGGCCGTGAAAGCTCCATGCAGCATGCGAGATGCAACCAGCATCTCAAAAGATTGTGCGACACCGAAAAGAAAGAACGAAAATGCAGAACCAACAAGTGCCGCAAAAAGCACAGGTTTTCTTCCAATCCTATCAGACAATTTTCCAACAACCGGCGCAACAAATATTTGTCCGAGAGGAAAAGCAGCTGCCAGAATGCCTATACCGGTGGCCGTTGCGCCAAATTCCTGTGCATAAAAAGGAAGCAAAGGAAAAACCATTCCAAATCCCACAATTGTTATAAAAACGCTTATATAAAGTAGTAATAGATTTTTTGACATGATACACACTACATCCCGGGTATAAAACTCTCAAATTTGGGCCATTTAAAAGGCAATTTTCTGAGGCTAAAAATTAGAACTTCTCCTCCCGGGTACTATAAATAGGAGTAGTACTATTTTACACACATCTAGCCTCATTTTCAACCTAAAACACATCCCATAGTAGAGTAGTGAGTTAAAAATCATATTTTTGCATAAATTCATGAAATTTCAAATAGAAGCGCGTCATGTATATGAAAGAAGAAATCAAAAAAAAACTTAACAAAATTATAAAAAATTTATCTGAAAGTGAGACGAGAAATTCGAGAGTGTGATCCTTACATCATGTCGTAAAACTATTATTGTGCGACATTATATATTGACCCCTCTGGACAAGGAGCACTACTACTTCTAGGGGTGTATGAGAAGATAAAGATGTTTGAGATGTATTAAGTATATTTAGCTTCATTGCTCTTCCTTTGACCTCTCTCAACACTCTCATATAGCCACACTTAATCTCGTGAAAAGTCCCCTATCAAAAGCGTGAAAACATATATTTATCACAATTAAATTTACACTGCTATATCAATAATAAATGAAATTTTAGCCTCAAAAATATGCCCTATAAATGCGATTTTAGACACTTAATAATAAGTAGACGTGGTACTACTACACCCAACATCGTACTTAAAAGTTTGCATAACTACACAACCATGTAACCATTCAACAATTTAACCATTAAATCACACACTGTCCTGTGCATCACAGTCGGTGGTCTGATAATGCTTGATTTAGGCTTTAATTCAATAAAAACAAAACATTTAGCCTGAAATATCTGTAATATTTGTTGAAGTAATGTAAGAATTTGAAGGATAAATTAGTTCAAGTTTCGATTTTTTTTCGTTCTTTTTGATAGTGCAACACCATCAAATAGACCACTACTTGTCCACAAAGTACCGCATTTTATATCTGAGCTCAAAATCCTGTGAAAAATTTATTTTATTTTAAATAAATCAAAAAATATTATTTTAGATATTATAGGACAATTATTATAGGTCGCACCTTGATAGTATCAAACTATATCATTTGTACCTGATTTCTAGACAAAGACCTCTCCCCTCTACTCTAAAAAATTTTATATTTTTCTGAGGCAAATTGAAGCTAATAATTTTTTTATTCTTTTATAAGAGCCCGGACCAGAGTAATTCTGGAAATGATCAAAAATCTCATAGAGAGTCAGCGCTCAATTCCAAAATAAGTTCAAATAGGTTCAAATCCCCCAATTCGAAAACACCAGAAGAATAAAAATTGAAAGAAATCCTACCCAAATGTACTCCCACAGAATTCCGCGAAAAAGCCTCTTCTCTATCCATGCATGTGAAAGCCCTGAATAAGTATAAAAAATTCCTGTCAAAAATATAGAATAAATAGATGCGCTCACAGGCCAAAGAGTAAGTACAAATGCCAGCTGGAAAATAGCAAATGATATGGGCAGTGAGTAAGAAACAATGTCTTTCACATAGCTCTTATCAAGTAAATACACCCATAATGACTGTACATTGAGTAAAAATACAACAATCCCGATAATAAAAGGCGGTATATAAAATGGAAGTCTTAGTGAAAAGACTATATTTGTGAGAAAGAATAATACCACGATAGTTATAACAAAAGAGACAATACGCGCACTTCTCAAAAGTGATATCGTTCGAATTGAGGACACTGCAAAGATATTTTGTGTCAGGAATAGAGAATAAAGTCCTAATGCAAAAAGTAGCGTGCTTATTAATAAAAAGATAAGCCTTGCCGGAATTAATAGCAGAAATATATCAAATGAAAGCGTATATAAAAATGGGAGGATAAGTAATGGATAATAAAATGAGTGTTTTAGATCTTCTCTGAGAATTAAATATAACGATGCAACCGATACGAATGCTATTCCAAGGGAAAATAAAAAATGGGTTGCACCTTGAAAATACCCTGAGACAAAAAAAGCTACTGTAAGAAGAAATACAACAACAACAAATTTTTGTCTTTTCGAGAGTCTAAATAAACGAGAAAGAAATCTCATAAAATATAACAGCAAAATACTCTAAAGAACACTCTACTCGCTAAGTGATGTGTTCACATACACACTTTGGACATCGTCATGATCTTCAATCTTCTCAACAAAACTCGTAACTTTATTTTTTTCACCGTCTTCAATTGGCACTTCTGATTTCGCCTTATATACAAGACCGGCAGATTCAACCATGTACCCTGCTTCTTCTGTCGCATTTTTAACTTTTTGCAGGTCCCGAGTGTCAGTATTGATAATAACTACCTCTCCATCCTCATCAACTTCACTGGCTCCTGCCTCAACAGAAGTCTCAAATATTTCATCAAATGAATGTCCATCTTTACCAACCACAATTTCACCAACATAGTCAAAAAGATATGCTGCACTACCCGGGTTCCCAAATACACCACCGTTTTTCTCTACAAGATTTTTTACTTCAGCTACCGTTCTCTGCTTTTTATCTGTCACACACTCAATAAGCATCGCAACACCTGAAACGGGTGTAAAGCCTTCATATAACACTTGCTCAAGCTGACCTTCTCCACCTGCTCCTGTTCCTTTTGCAATTGCGCGTTCGATATTATCCTTGGGCATATTCATCACTCTTGCCCTCTCAACTGAAAGTCTAAGTTTGAAGTTGCTTTCGGGATCACCGCCACCCTCGCGAGCAGCAATAGTAATACCCCTGGCAAGTTTTGAAAATATCTGACCACGCTTCTGATCGGTTGAAGCCTTTTGTCTTTTAATAGTCGACCATTTACTGTGTCCGCTCATAAGCATCAATTATACCAAATATGAGCGTACCAGTCCTTTTTATACACGCACAAATGTGTATAATATGACTATGTTCTATCAAATAATAGGAGGATTATTTTTAATTTCATTTCTCTGGGCGCTTTTTTCACTTAGGCGCGAGCTATCAACTCCACACAATGTTCATGCAAGGAAAAAGCTGGCAAAAGAGAAAATTTTGTTCCGATCTAAATAGTCGCTCTTCGTCTTACCTTTTTACCTGCTTGGAGGGAGGGGAATGATGGCTGGTTCGAAAATTTTTTACACCTGAAACATTCTCTAATAAATACTGTTACCTCTTTTTCCTCAACACCCTTTAAAAACGCTTCATACTTATTCCCTTCTTTTAAAAATTCTATTAGTCTTAGACCTAGATCATGTGGAAGCATACCTATGTACGTACCATCTTTCGTAAGAATAAAAATTTTAGATCTCTTAATTATAAGTGTTACTTCTTGACCAGGTTGCATATTGGAAATAGTCTTTTTATCAGCAAGATTTATTAGAGAAACTGTCTTTGTCTTCCCTGCTTCTTCAATAAATGTTTTTACGTTAAAAGGGACACCGTTTGTGTTGTTATTGCCTGATTTGGATAGTGTTTCAAGCTTTTTAACATTTTTAGTTGCAATCGGGTTACTCTCATCAAGCGCAAGTACCTTTTCAAAAGTTTTCTTTGCACGCTCATATTCACCTATATGCATCAGTGCAAATCCAAGACGATTTAGAGTATCCATATCGTCGGGGACTTCATTCAAAATAGATAAATTAACTTCAATTGCTTCTTGCCATTTACAATCAAGAGCGTATTGTATGGCTTGTTCTTTGAGGGAAATCATTTGTGCTGTTTACAATTTAGTCATTGTAGGGAAAAATTGACTCCATGTCAAGAATAGTGGAATTATCTATCTAGCTACATCTCGACCAAGTACAATAGTTATGTCTGCCACCTCACCAACATCTGAATTTTTATCAACCCTTAGAATATGAGACAGAGATTTTGCCGCCTGGCTTTCCTTCCTGCTGCGAACAATCATATATGAGTTATTCTCAGTAGTCTGTGAATTTGTCACTGCAACCACATTATATCCTCGACTTGTAAGTACACTTGAAAATTCTCCTCCAAGGCCACCAATTTCTGTACCGTTCATTATCTCAACCGAGACTGCATTATTAAATATCTCCTCATCTCGAAAAAGATCTGCCAACTGCTCTTCTGAAATGGAAGAATAATCAAGTGAAGTATCGTTTCTTTGTCCATCACTAGCACCACGAGCAAGGAGGAAAAGTTTAAATGAGTCAAAAGCATTCATGTTCCTAAGAGAAAATGAGTGAGGAAAGAAAAGCATCTTAACGGTTGATAGTAATGAAAAGATTTGTCTTGGAGATTTAAGTTCCGGATCAATAACAACCGCGTCTATTGGCACTCCGAGTGTAAGACTTAGCTGCAGAAGACTTGAACGAGAAGGGGATAGATTTGGTGTGTTATATAACTGTGCAACAGTATATGATTTAGGACTATGGTAAGAGACAAGAAAATTATCCTCTCCGTTAGTATATAAAGTTATATAAGAATCAGTGAGAAAAGAGCGTTGTCTGTAAAGGTCAACTGCACGATATGTCATAAATCCGACAGTCAGCAGAACTACAAATATCATAAATAATTTTAAATAAGAGTAGCCATGTACTTTTTGGGCATTATTTTTCATCAGTCAATAAAGTGTTCTTTCCTTACCGCTTTAGTAAATGAAATAATATCTGATTTTTTAACACCCATAACATCAAGAACCGCATGCCCCATTCGCACACCCGCTTCAAACTCAGGAACAATAATAGTATTTGCGCCTTTATTCAAAAGTTCATACCTGTCCTCCTCGCTTGATGCGCAGATAATATGAATTTTAGGGTTTCTGGAAAGCGCATATGAAATTATCTTTTTTCCTTCTTCCTCCCCACTCATAACCACAACTAACGACTTTGCAGAAGCAACCCCAACAGAATAAAGAAGTGATTCTTCAGATGGATTTCCAAGTACAACTTTTTTGCCTGATGACAGTAAATCTTGATAGACTTCATCATCATTAACAATAACTATATAAGGTATACGTGCATATTCAAGCAAACTCTGAACTTCTCGTCCAACCTTCCCGAACCCACAAACAATAACGTGGTTGGAGAGTGAGTAAACACTTTCAGAAACATGATAGGCATCAAGCTCAGCAACCCCTCTTGACCCCAACCACCCTCTCTTTGCTATATAAATCATTACCTTTTCAATATGGGATTCAATAAAAGGAAAAATAAGTATTAATGAGACTAACACTAAAGTGCCAAAAGTGAACACAGAGTGATCAATGTACCCCATTTTCCATACTATAAAAAGTAGCACAAGAGACATTTCACTACCGGAGACAAAATTAGAAGTTGCTTTTATTGTTGGAAAAATAAAATTGTTAGAATTTCGCATCACAATATAGAATGCAAATAATTTAATAAATATTAGCAATATAGCAATAATTAACGCAGGTAGAATTACAGCAACCAAGCTAGATAACTCTACAACACCTATCACTCCTAGGAGAAAAAAAGGGAGGACATAATTTCGTAGACCACGGATAGGAAGCTTCAAAATTTCCTTACGAAAAATATATGACATTAAGATACCAACATATGCAAGCAAAATAACAATGGGTACACCGAAGTTTGAAAAAACCACAATTCCCAGAGAGAATATTATTAGTGATAGCACAAGGCCAATTTCTGCACGAGCTAAAACTTTTGCTTTTTCTCCAAGAAAGCTAAAAAGAAATCGACTTACCAAGACAAAAACAAAAGAAGATAAAATTATTCCAACAGAGTTTGTAAAAAGACTTCTAATTCCAGAAAAAAAGTTAATTTTCCCAAATAATATTGGTCCAATAAAGTAGATAAGTAACAAGAAAATGAACTGAAGATGAATGAAAACCAAAAAGAATTTAATTTCCCGACCTGCTACCTTTCCTTTTTCAATTTGTTGTAACAGTAATATTGATGAAGAAAATGAAAATACAATTGAGAGTAAAATAGAGATCTGAACAGAGAATTGTGAAATCAGTAAAAACGGAAATATTATTACTACAAGCAGTAGAAGCTGGAATATAGAAGAAAATATAATTTTCCCCCAATCCTTTTTTTGTATAACAGGAAGATATAATGAAAGTCCTGTCAAAAAAAGCATCGCCCCGCTCGTGATTTCAAAATACAATTCTCGCGTCTCAATTGTAAAAAGTCCGAGACTAAAAAATCCAACAACCCCACCAATAAGAAAAACAACCGGAATATAAGGAATGCGTAAAAATCTAACCCCAAATCCACCTAAAAGTACAACAATAGAATTATAAATTAGTAGAGAAATAATTGACATCTATAATAGACCTTTTATGTATTCAAGATCAGCTTTACGTTCTTCTTCAATATCCTCAAGCCTTGAAAGCTTGATAATATCAGAAAGGTGTCGTCCTGCACTTAGGTGAGGAACTATGACATAATCAGCGCCAAGTTCATACAAAAGCAGAGCGCTTTGTCTGTCTTGTGCAGATATTACAACCTTAGCCTTCCCTTTTACTTGTCTTAAATGGGCAAGAAGCGCAAGATTATCTTCAAGAAAAGGAATAGTCGAGACAACAAGCTTTGCCGTATCAATTCGTGCTTTTTGCTGTATTTCATGATCGGTAATGTCACCAAAAAATGCAGCTATTTTTTGTTTTTTAAGCTTTTCAATAATTTCCGGATTCATATCAACAACCACCAAATTATCTGTTCGTTTTCCAAGTGTTTTTAGTACGTTCTCACCCATTCTACTGGCTCCCACAAGAACAACATGATCATCAAGCTCGGACACACTTTTTACATGGTCACTCTTCCCTCTTTTTTTTTCAAATATTTTCAAAATAGGTCTTAGAATAGCATATAATTTTGCATTATTCATAATCATATAAGTCGAGAGGACAAAAGTAACAATCCCAACAATTGTTAAAAGTGTTATCACATCATCATCGACATGCCCCAATTTACTACCCAGAAAAATTACAATAAGGCTAAATTCTGATATTTGCGCAACAGTAAGTCCGGCAAAAAAAGATGTCTTACTGCGATATCCCAAAAGCCCCATAATTATCATCACAATTATCGGATTTCCAACAAGTACAAAGAATGATAGTGCTATAGCAGGAATAATAACATTTCCCACATTTGCAACCATCATTGTAAGACCCAAATTTATAAAGAAAAGTATTATGAAAAAATCCCGCAGAGACCTCATGCGCGATGCTATATGCAAATGTTGGGCAGAATGTGCAAGTGCAAGCCCTGCAAGAAATCCTCCTATCTCAATAGAGAACCCTACCCATGGAGAGCTCACAAGCGCAGAAAATCCAAAAACCCAAGCAATACTGAAGAGGAAAAGAATCTCACTAGAACGAGCAATAAATTTTACGACTTTCGGAAGCAGTGAGTTGCTTAAGTAAATAACAGCCCCAAAAAGGACTGCTCCCTTCAATAGAACGGTGCCAAAATTGAGCCAAATTCCAGCTCCTTCTGCTCCATTTAGTCCTGAAAGTAATATGAGTGCAACTATTGCAAAAAAGTCCTGAATAAGCAAAAAACCAACCGCAATCCTTCCATAAAGAGTATTAAGATCTTTTTTATCTGTTAACAGCTTAACTACAATAATCGTACTGGAGAAAGTCAATCCGATTGCAATATAAAAAGACGCGATATATGAAAATCCAAATGCAAGCACCAACAGATAACCGATTAATGAGGTGAATACAATTTGTCCTATTCCTGTAAATAGCGCAGTCTTTCCCACGCGCTTTAGCTCAGACACATTCAACTCAAGTCCAAGGATAAAAAGAAGAAATGTGACTCCAATGCCGGCAAAAGATTCAAATACTAATTCATGTTGCAGGTGAAGCAAACCAATAGGACCGATAATTATCCCTGCTAAGATATATGCAAGTATCGGAGGTTGCTTAAGAAGCCGAAAAATAAAAGATAAAAATGCTGCAAGAAGAAAAATAACTGTAATTTCAAAGAAAATTGCATCCATTAACTAAATCAGTTTATTGTAATTTGAGGGTAATTGCAACCAAGTCAGGCGGCAAAGGAGAATCAAAAGTCAGACTCTCTCCACTTCCCGGATGTGTAAATGAAATTTTACTTGCATGCAGAAATTGTCTGTCCAAAAGCTCTGCATCGCGTCTCCCTTGCTTTCTGCCTGCATACAGCCTGTCACCAAATATTGGATGATTGATGTGTTTGAAATGCACACGAAGTTGATGTGTCCTCCCGGTTGCGGGAAATGCCTTTACCAAGCTTACCTTCTCCTCTTTTTCCCCAACTTTCAACTTTTTATTTTCTACAACCTCATATTCTGTTACAGCATCCCGTCCTTGCGGCACAACTCCGAAGCGCATTCTATTCCAGGGAAGTCGGGCAATGGGAGCATTAATCTCTCCCCTATCAGGGCTCAGGTGTCCATGCACCAGCAATGTATACTCCTTTGCAACACTTCTCTCTTTAAATTGATTCTGCAAAGCAAGAAATGCATCCTCTCGCTTCGCGCAAAGAACAATTCCCGATGTGTCTTTATCAATTCTATGCACAATCCCGGATCTTTTTACAAAATCACTCTCTTCATGACGGGGAGAATCGCGAGAATCAAATTTAATATTTGATTCTACCCAATCTTGAAGTGTTTCTTTTGCCACTGTTCCTGCACGATTTACAACCATACCGGCCCCTTTCTCAATCACAACCAAATAGTTATCTTCAAAAAGTATTGAGGGGTACATCAGTTCTTACGAATAAATTGATTATAAATAAATAAAAATACGGAAAATAGAATAATAACAAAGCCAAAATACTCAATAAATGAAAATGTATTAAATACCAGCACTCGCTCTGTGTCAAAAGACGAAATAGTCAACGAGGAAGAAATGAATAACATCGCAATAATTCCACCATTCCCATCCTTAATTGAAAAATGTCTGTATGAACGTATAAGTAGTAAAAATACTAGCAGAGAAAAGAAGATGTGTGCAATTCGCTCTATGTCGTGTTCGTACTCAAATATAGCAAAAATTAAGTATGCTAAAAAGGGAGGAAAAAGAGACACGCAATAAAGATCAAAAGTTCTTAAAAAAGCCTTCTTCTTCGAGAAAAAATAAATTACATATATAAGCATCCCGAAAAAGAACCCCATCATTGAAAGTCCGGGATACAAAAATATGTGCAGGAATTGAATTGGATTGAAAATCGAAAATGAAAACGTCTTTAATATAAAAAACAGTCTGGAAAAGAAAAAAGCGGGTATAAAAGATACAAAAATAACATCAAATACATGACGAAGAGTCACCCCTCTTCTGAGTAACACAAAGTCATTTTTCGACAATGAAAAAAGTGTAAATAAGGTTACCAAAAACCCAAAGAAAAATAATAAGTAGTAAAGTATTTCAAGATTCATGATGCCAAGCTCCTTAGCCTCCAAATTCCCACAAGTATGATACAAAAACCCAGCAATGAAAGCACTATTCCGACTCCAAATATGTCAGCAAGCCCACCCGCAAGCAAAATGGGAACAAGTGAAAGTACACCGGCCAGCGCAAATAGAAGACCATACACTTTTGCACGATAATTTTCAGGGACTGCATTTTGAATTGTTGCCTGACTTGGAACAAATATAAATGCATTTGCAAATCCTGCAAGAAATGCAATCACACCTGCTATATACAAAGTTCCTATAGAAAAGAATAAATTTGAAATATAGGGGGTTAATGGAAAAAACAAAAGTGAAAAACCTGACAAAAATACCCCGCTCGTTGCAACTGATTTTTGACTTTTCCGACCAAGCCTTCCCCCAAAAAGAAGTGATGCAAATATCATCCCCAAGGCTGCCGGCGCAAAAAGCACAACCGACAAGTTCTCAGCTTGTATTCTAAGAATCGACTCGGCATAATCTGGAATTATCGATGCAATTACTAAAATTATCACCTGAGAAAAAATTAAAAGAAAAAAGGATGCCCCCACATTATCTTTCTGTCTCAATAGTCTCGTGCTCTCTTTAAGGTCATCATGATAAAAACGAATAATATTCATAACAAAAGTACCCTCACTTACACGACCTGTTTTCTTTCTGTCCGGAAGCAAAACTGCAAAAAATCCTGAAATTCCGAACAGCGCGGAAATGATAAGAAATATATTTGATCTCCCAAATAGCTGAATCAACGGGCCTGCCAATACAAATGCAATAAGAATTGACCCAAAAAGACTCATTCCAAAAATTGAATTTGCCGCAACCAGTCTGCTTTTACTTACCAGTTGGGGAATAAATGGAGGTTCAGCAGGCACATAAAATTGTGTAATTATGGAGACTAAAATAATAATTATAAAAATAAGAGGAATCGAAGAAGTCTGAAAAAATAGTGCTAGAATTAGAATCCCCCGTAAAATATTTCCCCACACAAGTATTTTTTTCTTCGACCGCACATCAGCAATTATCCCTCCTAAAAAACTGAAAAATATTTGGGGAATTAAGAATGACAAAATTAGTAGAGATACTGCCAAATTAGAAGCGGTTAAGTAATAAACCAAAAAAATAAGTGAAACATTCATCATTTGGTATGCAACTTGTGAAAGAAAAACAGAAAGTGAAAAATATGCAAATGACGGCTTTTTGAAAAGTCCTGAAAAGTCCGTCGGAAGAAATTGTAAAAGAAAAGACATACAGTTTATTATAACGAAAAACTATGGACCAAAAACGAAAAATAAAATCTTGAAAGATATCTCTTTTCTTATTTTAAATTTTATAATTCTAGTTTTGAGTATTGTTTTTTGAAATTTAAATTTACTCTTTATGCACGCTTTGTATAACTCCCGTCACGTGTATCAACAATTACTTTGTCACCATTATTAATAAAAAGCGGCACACGTACGCGCATACCATTCTCAAGCGTTGCATCTTTATATACATTCGAGGCTGAATTGCCTTTTACTCCGGGCGGCGTATCAGCAACTGTCATAGTCACTTTGGGTGGCAGCACCAGACCCAGAATCTCATCGTTATACAGTTGTAATTGTACATTCTCTCCTTCCTGCAAGAATTCATGTCCGAATAATTGAGAAAGAGGCACGCTAATTTGCTCATACGTTTCATTATCCATAAAATTTGCAGTTTCTCCATCTTTATATAAGAATTGATATGTTTTGTTAGTAAGATAAATATCCTGTACATTCGCTCCCGAAATATATCCTCTCTCAACGATTGCTCCACTTCTCAAATTACGTGCCTTTATTTTGATATTGGCACTCCCCCGCCCCATTTTAATATGTTCATATGAAAGGACTTGATAAATATCGTTGTTTTCTGCAAATGTTGCTCCTGCTCGAAGATCGGTAACCGCAATCATGAATGCTTGAGAAAAGATATTAGAGTTGATACACCATATCCGCTTCCACCTTTGTTTCCATACGCAAAGTCTTTTTCATAAAAAGCCGGTCCTGCAATATCCAAATGTACCCACGGTGTCTCCTCTACAAATTCCTGTAAAAATAGAGCTGCTGTTATCGCCCCACCATACGGTGTCGACCCTATGTTTGCAACATCGGCAACAGGACTCTCAATCAGCTTTTTATATTCATCTGGCATAGGAAGCTCCCACACACGTTCTCCTGACTCATTTGATGCTTCTTTTACCTTTGTCGCAAGCGTGTCATTGTTTGTGAAAAGCCCTGCATAATCATCCCCTAACGCAACCACACATGCACCTGTCAATGTAGCCAGGTCTATTATTTCATCTGCTCCCTGCTTTACAGCATAGGACAATGCATCAGCAAGAGTTATTCTTCCCTCAGCATCTGTATTAAGCACCTCAATTGTCTTGCCATTCATAGCACGAAGTATATCCCCTGGCACATAAGCCTTTGAAGAGACAACATTCGGAGTTGCAGCTATAAGACCCATCACCTCAACAGAAGGCTGCACATCATCTATTACTGAAAAAAGTCCAAGTACAGCAGCCGCGCCTGACATATCACACTTCATATTAGTCATGTAATTTGCCGGCTTTAGCGACACTCCCCCTGTATCAAATGTTATACCCTTCCCTACAATTGCAACTTTTTTCGTGGTTCTCTTTTTCGGCTTATAATGAAGGTAAATAAATTTAGGCGGGACATCACTTAGAGATGCTCTTGCAACCCCCAAAAAAGCCTCCATTCCCATCTTCTCAATTTGTGCGCTGTCATAGACCTTGCAAGTAACATTTTTACTCGCTCGTGCAATATCCTTTGCCATCTTTGCAAGATGTTCGGGGGTCGCGGTTGCAGACTGCTCATTCACAAGATCTCGTGCAACTCTTACTCCACGATATACATTCTCTGCATCTCTTGCCCCTTTCTTCATCAAGGTCACATCACCTTTATCTTTGTTGGAGAATATGACAACTTCAAGCTCCCGGAATTGTTCAGGTCGCTTTTTATAATTTGAAAATGAATAGCTTCCAAAAAGAACCCCTTCGCTCAATAGTTGCACTTGTCGTCTAACAGCAACATCACTATCAATCTTGGAGAGTGGTGATATTACATAAGAATTTACTTTTCCACGCATCTTGTGTGAAAGCTGTGCAAGTGCCTTTCTCATTTTTTCTTCCTTAAATTCCTCACGCTTCCCTAGTCCGACAACAACAGCTTTACTTCCGACAATTTTGGAATGCGTTGAAAATAAGTGAATTTCTCCCTCTTTGCCCATGTAACTATCAGACTTGAGCTCATTACTCAATAACCCATCAAGCTTTTTATCAATATATGAAAATGGAGTTGTCGGAAGATATGATTTCTTCCCCTGATAAGCAAAAACGACCACAAAATCACCTGACACTTTATCAATTGGATGTAGGGAAAATTCAAATTTCATACTTCTCTATTCTACCATCCTGAGTTGAAATTGCAAGATTTTTCCCCCAATTATGATATAATTCACACTGTACTTCACAGATTTTGTTCCCTTAAAATGATAATTATGGCCGGGTGGCGGAACAGGCAGACGCGCAGGTCTCAAAAACCTGTCTCCCCAAAAGGAGGTGAGGGTTCGATCCCCTCCCCGGCTACCAAAATAATATAAAAATATGCTTGTTAAATTAAGGAAAAAAATACAGTCCATACCTGACAGAAAAAGGTATATTGACTTTATTGCTGCACTATTCGCCATACCGGTTATGGCCACGGTGTTAATTATTAATGTGGGAAATTTACAAAATAAAGATAAAGGGAATACCCCTTCACCTGAATCAAATACAATTGTTATCGAGACAACTCCTCAAGCAAATAGCACCAACCAGGTTGCCACACCGCAAGAAGCTTGCAAAAAAAAGGTAGGCCCAATTGAGATAA